>Ga0308157_10000270_pt1 | contig 196959 bp, 197 predicted proteins | sample PhyBR1_FD_201035 | JGI IMG/M metagenome (GOLD analysis project Ga0308157, IMG submission 201035) | Phyllosphere microbial communities from UC Gill Tract Community Farm, Albany, California, United States - DLSLB.R1 | ecosystem: Host-associated > Plants > Phyllosphere > Unclassified | place... | reverse complement strand
AAGTTCCGTCAAACTTTTTGGAAGTTTTTGAAGCCGCTTGGCGCCTTCATCTACCTCCAGCACCTCTAAGCTCTCATCACCTTTCGGCGACCAGCTCTTTTCAGCGCAGCCTTTGATTGTATACCGATTTTTTGCTCGCTTTTCTCAAAGACCCCAACTTTTTGCAAAGTCTGCTTCGGCCTACCCAAACTGCCGAAGGCACTGCCTGGGCAGCACCTTCAACCGACCGACTCCTGAAGAACAGAGGTCTTGGTAGCGAAGCCCTCGACTATAGCATGAGTTTTTGGGCTGGGTGGAAGAGCCCCCTCACTTTCTGCAGAAAAGCGGCCGACCACCTGGCGCCACACCCACGCCCGCATGGCTGCAAGGGCCCCTCCTATATAGAAGCAGGGCTGCATCACCCATGCACAGGGCCCGCGCGCACCGCAAGTCCCTGCCAAAAACAGCCCGTCAGCACCCCGACACATGCAAAGTGCGCGCGCCCTCGATAATCCTCCCCCTATGGCACTTATCACTCTACTGGACGCCCAACTCGCATTTGGGCACGTTGCACTGCTGGACCACGCCGGCTTCTCTCTGGAGGCAAACGAGCGCGTGGGACTGATCGGGCGCAATGGCGCCGGCAAATCGTCCATGCTCAAGATCCTGGGCGGCATGGCCAAGCCCGATGACGGATCGCTGCAGGTGCAACAAGGCACCCGCATTGCCTTCGTGGCGCAGGAGCCCTCGCTCGACCCCGAAGCCAGCATTTTCAAGGCCGCTTCTGAAGGATTGCAGGCCGTGATTGCAGTGCGTGACCAGTACCTCTCGGGCGCCGAAGGGTTGGACCTGGACGCACTGCAATCCCAGATCGAGGCCTATGACGCCTGGAACTGGGAGCAGCGCGTGGAAGAGACCCTGCAGCGCCTGCACCTGGACCCCGAGGCCATCGTCGGCACCCTCTCGGGTGGCACCAAGAAGCGCGTGGCCCTGGCGCAGGCCCTTGTGGCGCGGCCCGATGTGCTGCTGCTTGATGAGCCGACCAACCATCTGGACCTGGATTCCATCGAATGGCTGGAGGACCTGCTGCTCGACTTCCCGGGCAGCGTGGTCACCATCACCCATGACCGGGCCTTCCTGGACCGGGTCGCCACCCGCATCGTGGAGCTGGACCGGGGGCAACTGCGCTCCTACCCCGGCAATTTTGCCCAGTACATGGTCCAGAAGGAAGACCAGTTGGCGCAGGAAGCAGTGATCTCCGCGAAGGCCGACAAGCTGCTGGCCCAGGAGGAGGTGTGGATTCGCCGCGGCGTGGAAGCGCGGCGCACCCGCAGCCAAAGCCGCATCACGCGCCTGCAAGACCTGCGCTCACGGCGCGAAGCACGCCGTGACGTGGTGGGCAGCGTGCGCATGGACGTGGCCACGGGCAGCGGCAATGGCTACCAGGGCAAGATCGTGGCCGAGCTCACCAACGTGAGCAAGTCGTTTGGCGACAGGACCATCGTGAGCAATTTCACCGGCACCATCCTGCGTGGTGACAAGGTGGGGCTGATCGGCCCCAACGGCGCGGGCAAGACCACACTGCTGAAGATGATCCTCGGTGAGCTGGCGCCGGACTCCGGCGACATCCGCCAGGGCGCCAACCTGCAGGTGGCCTACTTCGACCAGATGCGCCATGCCGTGAACCTGGATGCCACGCTGGAGGACTTCATCAGCCCCGGCAGCGAATGGATCGAGATCGGCAACCAGCGCAAGCACGTCAAGAGCTACCTGAGCGACTTCCTGTTCTCTCCGGCCCGCGCCCACTCCCCTGTGCGCTCGCTTTCGGGTGGCGAGCGCAACCGCCTGCTGCTGGCGCGCCTGTTCGCACGCCCGGCCAATGTGCTGGTGCTCGACGAGCCGACCAACGACCTGGACATCGACACGCTGGACCTGCTGGAGGAACTGCTCGAAAACTACGATGGCACGGTGTTCCTGGTGAGCCATGACCGCACCTTCCTGGACAACGTGGTGACCAGCACCATCGCCTCTGAAGGCAATGGCCTGTGGCGCGAGTACGAGGGCGGCGTGCAGGATTGGCTGCTGCAATCGCGCCGCAGCCGTGCGGCCGCGGCTGCCGCTGCCCCGGCGGCAGGCACCAAGCCGGCGGCTGCCAAGGACGCAGCCATTGCAGCGGCCCCCTCCAAGACGGAACAGACCTCGCGCAAGAAGCTGTCGTACAAGGAACAGCGCGAGCTGGACGCCCTGCCCGATCGCATCGGCGCCCTGGAAAAGGAGCAGGCCGAGGTACAGGCCGTGCTGGCCGATGGCAGCGTCTACGCCACCGACGGTGCCAAGGCGGCCAAGCTCACGGCCCGCGCCAGCGAGATCGACGAGGAACTGATGGCGGCACTGGAGCGCTGGACGGCGCTGTCGGCCTGACAGACCAGAAGGAATCGATGGGGGTTCGCCCCCACTGATCGGCGCGAAGGCCGCGCCCAGGTCAGATGCGGTGATGGAGCCGGTCCGTCGCTCCACGCAAACGCGCCACCAGGGCCGGCGCAATCTGGCCCAGCGGCAGCACTTCATCGGCGGCGCCGTGGGCGATGGCCTCGCGCGGCATTCCGAAGACGATGCAGGTGGCTTCGTCCTGCACGTAGTTGTAGCTGCCTGCGTCCTTCATCTCGCGCATGGCAGCCGCACCATCGTTGCCCATGCCGGTGAGCATGATGCCGAAGGCATTGCGCCCGACCACGGCGGCGGCCGACTTGAACAGCACCTCCACCGAGGGCTTGTGCCGGTTCACCGGCGGGCCGTCATCGACCACGGCCACATAGTTCGCACCGCTGCGCGCCACATGGAACTGCGTGCCCCCGGGAGCGATGTAGGCATGGCCCGGCAGGATGCGCTCGCCATTGGAAGCCTCCTTGACCGTGATCTGGCACAGGCTGTTGAGCCGTGCCGCAAAGCTGGTGGTGAAGCCCGGAGGCATGTGCTGGGTGATCACGATGCCTGGCGAATCGGCCGGCATGTGCACCAGCACCTCCTTGATGGCCTCCGTGCCCCCGGTCGAGGCGCCGATGCAGATCAGCTTCTCGGTGGACAGGCGTCCCAGCAAGGTGGTGGGTGCCGCCGGGGCCGCCGTGCCCGCGCCGGAAGCGGAATGCGCAGTCGATGCCTCGCGCGGCGCAGCGCGGCGCACCTGGGCCACGGCCGCCACGCGGATCTTGTCCACGATCTGGGTCGCCAGGTCGTTGAGGCCGCTGGCAAGGCCCACCCGGGGCTTGGCCACGAAATCGATGGCACCGAGCTCCAGGGCCTTCATGGTCACCTCGGCCCCGCGCTCGGTCAGCGTGGAGATCATCACCACCGGCATGGGCCGCAGGCGCATCAGCCGGCCCAGGAAGTCGATGCCATCCATGCGCGGCATTTCGACGTCCAGGGTGATCACGTCCGGGTTCATTTCCCGGATCATCTCGCGCGCCACCAAGGGGTCGTTGGCCGTGCCGATGCACTCCATGTCCCGTTGCCTGTTGATGATCTCCGACAGCAGACTGCGCACCAGCGCCGAATCGTCCACCACGATCACCCGGATTTTCCTGCTCATTGTTCTCTCAGGCTTTCTTCGTCTTCAATCAAAACAGATCCACGGAGCCACCCGAGGTGGTCTTTGCGACGGTCGCAGCATTCCCGCGCCTTTCCTGCTCCACCAGGGTCTCGGGATGGGCGTGCGCCAGGCGCTTGACCATGGCCTTGCCCGTCACCGGGAAGAACACCACCTTGCGGGGATAGATGTCCAGCACGTCTTCCGAGACAATGGGGATGCGCTCCGTATGCAGGTAGTTCAGCACGAAGGTGGTGTTGCGTTCGCCCACATTCATGGTGGTGAAATTGTGCATCACCTGCGCACCGCCAAAGATCTTGGCCTGCATGGTTTCGCGCCGGGCACCGAGCTTGAGCATCTCGTTGATGAGCAACTCCATCGCGTACGAACCATAGCGCCCCGAGGCATCTGCCAGGTCGCCGTCGGGCAGCATGAAATGGTTCATGCCCCCGATGTGCGCACGGCTGTCCCACAGGCAGGCGGCGATGCACGAGCCCAGCACCGTCATGATGACCATGCTTTCGTCGGCCACGAAATACTCGCCGGGCAACACCTTCACGGCGTTGTGCTGGAAGTGGTGGTCCAGGTAGAAGAAGGATGCCTCGCCCGGCTTTCTGGCCCGGGCCTTGAGCTCATTGAGCGAGGATTCGCGCGGCGCCGAGCTGGACGAGTAGATGTCTGCACTCAGCGGTGCGATGCGCGGAGCGCGCCGGCGCTCCGACGCTCCCGGCGTCGCAGGGGCAGCACCAGGCATGAACGTGTTTGGCGCAGGGCCGGATTGGTTGTGGGTCATGGGAGCTGCTTGGAACATGTTCCTACGGGCGAACAGAGGGGCGGGTCAGCGGCGTTCATAGACCGTCTTGCCGCGCAGGGTGAAGAGATCACGGGACTCGCTGAAATTTTCAGCATGGCCCACAAACAGCATGCCACCGGGTTTGAGCACGCGGTGAATGCGCTCCAGCACCTTGCGCTGCGTGGGCGCATCAAAATAAATCATCACGTTGCGGCAGAACACCACGTCAAAAGGCTCCTTGAAGGGCCAATCGTCGCGGATGAGGTTCACGCTCATGAAGTCGATGGCACGGCGCAATTCGGGCTTGACCCGCACCATGCCATCATTGCCGCCCTTGCCCTTGAGAAAGAACTTTTGCAGCCGCTCCGGGCCCAGGCCCTTGAGGTTGTCGAGCCGATACACCCCCTGGCCGGCGGTGGCCAGCACCTTCGAGTCGATGTCACTGGCCGTGAGCTTGAAGGAGGCGTTGGCCCCCAGCGACTCGAAGGCCGTCATGACGATGGAGTACGGTTCTTCGCCGGTGGAGGCCGCGTTGCACCACACCTTCCAGGCGGTGTTGGCCGGCTTGCTGCGCAGCAGCGTTGCGAAGATCTCGAAGTGGTGCTGCTCGCGAAAGAACGCCGTGAGGTTGGTGGTGAGCGCGTTCACGAACTCCTGCCACTCGGGGCCATCGTGCGTTTCCAGCCAGCCCAGGTATTCATGGAAGCTGTTGTGCCCCGTATCGCGCAGCCGGCGCGAGAGCCGGCTGTAGACCATGGCATGCTTGCCGTCGTGCAGGCTGATGCCGGCGCGCTGGTAGATCAGCGCCTGCACCCGGGCAAAGTCGGCGTTGGTCCATACGAACTCACGCCCCTGCGCCAGCGGGCCCGACGGTGCCGGGGCACTGGCAGCGGCTGCGGCGGCAGCACGCGCGCCGGCCGAGGAAATACTGGTGGTCTGGGGCATCATTTTGATCATCCGCTCGGAAGTCCATTTCGCTCCAAAAGGCCTGCAGACCCTTGCCTGCAGTTTGGCTTGCGGCCACCCACCTGACCGACTATGGCGTTCGTTACTCCGCCGTCGTCACCAATCCCATGTCCACACTCGACATCAGCTTTTCGATGTCGAGCAGGATCAGCATGCGCTCACCCACCGACCCCAGCCCCAGAATGCAGCTGTTGTCGATGGCGCTCTCGATGTCGGGCGCCACGCGGATGCTCTCGGGCGTGAGCTCCATCACGTCGCTGACCGAGTCCACCACGATGCCGACCACGCGGTTGCGCAGGTTCAGGATGATGACCACCGTGAAGCTGTTGTAGTCCGCCTGCGCGCAGTTGAACTTCAGGCGCATGTCCACGATGGGGACGATGGTGCCGCGCAGGTTTACCACGCCCTTGATGAATTCGGGGGCGTTGGCAATGCGCGTCGGCGGCTCGTAGCCCCTGATTTCCTGGACCTTCAGGATGTCGATGCCGTACTCTTCCTGGTCCAATCGGAACGTCAGATACTCGCGCGCACCGGTCGGCGCGTTGTCGGCAGTTTTACCCATCACACTCATGGTGCGTTCTCCTTGTTAGCAGTGCTGGTGCATTCCATGAACACATCGCACCCGAATCAGTGGCGGGCCCGGCGCACCAGGCCACCCGTGTCCAGAATCAGTGCCACCGTGCCGTCACCGAGGATGGTGGCGCCCGAGACATTGGGCACCTTGCGGTAGTTGGTCTCCAGGTTCTTCACCACCACCTGGTGCTGGCCCAGGAGCTCGTCGACCAGCAGAGCCACACGGCTGCCGTCGGCCTCCACCACCACCATGATGTTGCTCGACTTGTTCAGGTCGAAGCGCGGCACCTGGAAGATCTTTTCCAGTGCAATCACCGGCATGTACTCGTCGCGCACCTTGACCAGCTGCGAGCCCTGGGCCACGGTGCTGACGTCGTCGGAGTTGACCTGGAAGGACTCCACCACCGAGGACAGCGGCAGGATGTAGACCTCTTCGCCCACGCCCACCGACATGCCGTCCATGATGGCCAGCGTGAGCGGCAGGCGCACCGACACCTTCATGCCATAGCCTTCGGCGGAGTCCACCTCGACCGAGCCGTTCAGGGCGGCAATGTTGCGCTTGACCACGTCCATGCCCACGCCACGGCCCGACACGTCGGTGACCTCATCGGCGGTGGAGAAGCCAGGCGCGAAGATCAGTTGCCACACGTCGGCATCGCTCATCTGGTCGGACACATCCAGGCCCCGCTCCTGCGCCTTGCGCAGGATCTTCTCGCGCGACAGGCCGCGGCCGTCGTCGCGCACCTCGATGACGATGGAGCCCCCCTGGTGCGACGCCGACAGGGTGATGGTGCCCAGCTCGGGCTTGCCCTTTGCCAGCCGCTCTGCCGGCATCTCGATACCGTGGTCGCAGCTGTTGCGCACCAGGTGGGTGAGCGGGTCGGTGATCTTCTCGACCAGGCCCTTGTCCAGTTCGGTGGCTTCGCCCAGCGTTACCAGCTCGACCTTCTTGCCCAGCTTGTTGGCCAGGTCGCGCAGCATGCGCGGGAAGCGGCTGAAGACGATGGACATGGGGATCATGCGGATCGACATCACCGATTCCTGCAGGTCCCGTGTGTTGCGATCCAGGTCGGCCAGGCCGGCCAGCAGTTGCTGGTAGGCGCCTGCGTCCAGCCCGCGGCTGTTCTGCGCCAGCATGGCCTGGGTGATCACCAGCTCGCCCACCAGGTTGATGAGCTGGTCGACCTTGTTCACGGCCACGCGGATGGTCGTGGATTCCATCTGCGCCTGGGCTGCAGCCTTGGGCTCGGCAGCGGCCACGGCCTTGGACGCCGAGGGCTTGGCGGCCGCACCGGCAGCAGGCACCGCGCTCGGGGCGCCAGGCGCGTCCGAGAAAAAGCCGTAGGACACGTCGGCGCCACCCGAAGGGGGCTCGATCTCGTGCACCGCGTGGTCGGGATCGACTTCGGCGGCTGCAGCGGGTTCTTCGTCCCCGTCGCTGAAGCGCACCTGCTCTTTGGACACATGGAAGGCGAACAGGTCCAGCAGGTCATCGGTGGACGAGGTGGTTTCCACCGCGAACACGCGCACGCCCGCCTGCACGCTGGGCAGATCGCTGATGGAGCCCAGGCCCGGAATGTCGCGGAACAGTTCCTTGATGGTGTCGGCCTGCTCGGTCTTTTCCAGCGGCCCGATGTGGATCTGCAGCTTGCGCAATTGCCCGGGCACGTGCGCCTTGATGGCAGGCGCAGGAGCGACGGCCACCGGTGCCGGGGCGGGCGCTGGGGCCGCGGCAGGAGCGCCGTCCGGGACCACGCCTGCCGCCAGTTCGCTGATGCGCTTGACCAGGGAGGTGGTGGACACGGCCTCGCCCTGCCCGCCTGCCTGGTGGCGTGCCAGCAGGCTGCGCGAGGCATCGGCGGATTCCAGCAGCACATCGACCATGGGTGGAATGGGCTGCAGCTCGTGGCGGCGCAGCCGGTCGAGCAGGGACTCCATCTGGTGCGTCAGCTCGGCCACATCGGAGAAGCCGAACGTGGCGGCCCCACCCTTGATCGAATGCGCGCAGCGGAAGATGCCATTGAGCTCTTCGTCGTTGGCAGCGCTCAGGTCCAGGTCCAGCAGCATCTGCTCCATCTGGTCCAGGTTCTCGCCAGCCTCTTCAAAAAAGATCTGGTAGAACTGGCTCAGGTCAAAGTCAGCACCGCCGGCCCCTGATCCCTCTTGATAGCTTTCAGCCATAGTCGGCTCCTTTATACGTGGTGGCGCCCGTGCATCCGTTTCAACGGATCACCTTCTGGATGACTTCGATCAAGCGGTTGGGATCGAACGGCTTGACCAGCCAACCGGTGGCACCAGCCGACCGCCCCGCCTGCTTCATCTGGTCACTCGATTCCGTGGTCAGGATCAGGATGGGGATGGTCTTGAATTTGGGGTGCTCGCGCAGCTTGCGCGTGAGGCCTATGCCATCGAGCCGGGGCATGTTCTGGTCGGCCAGCACCAGGTGGATGTCGTGGCTCTCGGCCTTTTCCAGGGCATCTTGCCCATCCACCGCCTCCACCACGTGGTATCCGGCACCTGTGAGGGTGAAAGACACCATTTTTCGCATGGATGGTGAATCATCTACGGCAAGTATCGATTGCATTTAGGACTCCAACTGACTTGAATATATAGGTGAACCAGCGATGCCGACTTCAGAATAGATCAATAGACCCGGCATCCATCTCGCTTTGCGTGACGGGATTGGGCCGATCCGGCGCCATTTCGGCAAACGGCGCCGCCTCCTCGCCCTCATCGTGCCCCATGGCCTCGGACGCCAGCCGGAACGCGCAGCCCTGCAGGACCTTGGTGGTATGCCAGATGAGCTGCGAAGCCATGTCCTGGAACTGCAGCTCGGTGACGGCACTGCGCAAGGCCGTACGGGCGGCCGCCAACTCGGGCGAATCCGCGACGAAGGCATCGTTCAGCACGGCATTGGCCTCGCCAAAGCGCTCCAGCAGATTGTCCGTGGCATGGTTCAACAAGCCTTCCAGGCGGTGCAGGTCGTGCATGACGACCAGCAGCGAATCCTGCAGTTCTGCTGCCACCATGACCGGAACCTGAACTGCCGGCCCAGTTGACGTTGATAGCGTAGATTGCATTGTTTCTCCATAGCAACAAGCAGACCAGGGTCCTCAAGCCCCCAACTGGCGGCCCGCGCTGGCAGACCCCGCCAACCCTTGCAAAAACCCCGACATTGCGTTCTATTGGACGATAGCCTTCTCACCCACTCCACCGGGACAAACACCCTTGTTTGTTCCAATTTGTATCCTATGATAGCGCTCATATGGTCATGACAGTAGCAGGCCAGCCCTTACGCCTCCTGCACCTGGAGGATTCTCTGGCAGACCATGTTCTGGCCAAGCTCACTTTGCAGCGTGCCAAGCTGCATTGCAACGTCCAGCAGGTAGACACCCTGCAGGATTTCTGTGATCTCACCAGCAACCAACCCTTTGATTTGATCCTTGCAGACTACAGACTGCAAGGATTCACTGCGCTCGATGCATGGGAGCATGTGGCTAAATTAGCAACACCTGTGCCATTTGTGTTGCTGTCAGGGGCGATTGGCGAGGCGGCGGCGGTGGACGCCATGCGCCTGGGCTTCTCGGATTACCTGCTCAAGGACGATATTTCCCGCCTGCCGCACGTGGTCACGCGGGCCATCGAGGTGCACCAGGCCCGCCAGGACCGCGAGCGCGCCGTGGCCGAGCTGGCGGCCTCCCAGCAGCGCCTGGCGGAGCTCACCGACCACCTGCAGACCTCCATCGAACAGGAGCGAGCCTCCATCGCGCGCGAGATCCATGACGATATCGGCGGTTCGCTGACCGCCGTGCGGGTAGACCTCGCCTGGATCGGCCGGCATGCGCAGGACCCGGGGACACAGGACCACCTTGCCAGCGCGTCGGACATGTTGCAACACGCCATCGGCGCCAGCCAGCGCATCATGATGAACCTGCGGCCACCCATCCTGGAGCAGGGGCTGGTGGCCGCCATCCAGTGGCTGGCGGCGGGCTTTGAGCGCCGCAGCGCGGTGCGCACGCAGGTGGTGGCCAGTGGCGAGGCGATCGATGTGCCCAGCGATATCCAGCTGGTGGCCTACCGCACGGCGCAGGAGGCGCTGACCAACATCGCCAAATACGCCCAGGCCGGCAAGGTGCATATCGACCTGTCCGACCATGAAGGGGTGCTGACCGTGGAGATCGCCGACGACGGCTGCGGCTTTGACGTGGCCCGGCTGGCCGACAAGCCCAAGGCCTTTGGGATCAAGGGCCTGCACGAGCGGGCGCGCACCGTGGGCGGCTGGCTCGATGTCAGCACGCAGCCGGGCAAAGGGACTTGCCTCACACTGTCGATACCGCTGGCCACCTCGGACCAGCCCCCCATCACAGGAGATGTCTGGTGATCAACGTCGTTTTGTGCGATGACCATGCCGTGCTCAGGCGCGGCATCCGCGATACCCTCACCGAGGCCACCGACATCAAGGTGACCGGGGAGGCCGGCGGCTACGCCGAATTGCGCGAGGTGCTGCGCAGCGCCCCCTGCGACGTGCTGCTGCTCGACCTGAACATGCCCGGGCGCGGCGGCCTGGAGGTGCTGGCCACCCTGCGCGAAACGCATTCGACCATCAAGGTGCTGGTGGTATCGATGTACCCCGAGGACCAGTACGCGCTGCGCTGCCTGAAGGCTGGCGCCCAGGGCTATGCCAACAAGGCCTCCGACCCGGCGGAATTGATCAACGCGGTGCGGGTGGTGATGCAGGGCCGCAAGTACCTGACGGCCGAGGTGGCCCAGATGCTGGCCGAGAGCCTGGCCCAGCCGGTGCTGGAGAGCCCGCACGCCACGCTGTCCGAGCGCGAGCTGCAGACTTTGATCAAGATCGCCTCGGGCCGCCGTCTGGCCGACATTGCCGAAGAGCTGATGCTCAGCCCCAAGACGGTGAGCGTGTACCGCTCACGCGTGCTCGAAAAGCTCAAGCTCTCCAACAATGCCGAGCTCACCGTCTACGCCATCCGCAATGAGTTGGTATGACCCCCTGAGTCGCTTCGCGCCATCCTCCTGAAGGGGGACGCCACCCCTGGCCTGGCAAAGCCAGTTCCACGGTGGCACTGGCTTGTGCCATGCCTGCGTTACCGGCGGAGCCTCTTAGCAGCGGCCGCTACCGCTGGCTGGAGAACAGGTCGATGGATTGCTGCATCAGCGTGAGGATGGGCTGCTCCAGCATGGGCAAAGTGGCCGTGATGCCCAGCAAGCCCACGGTGAGCGTGACCGGAAAGCCGACCGCGTAGATGTTCATCTGCGGCGCCACGCGCGAGATGATGCCCATGGCCAGGTTGACGAACAGCAGCAGCGCGATCATGGGCAGGGCGATCCACAACGCGCTGGAAAACAGGGAGGAGCCCAGCTCGTACAACCGCATCTGCCCGATGGCCTGCAGAAAGTTGCCGTCCACGGGAAAGCGGTCGAAGCTCTTGACCACGGCCATGATGACCATCAGGTGGCCGTTGATGACAATGAACAGCAGCGTGGCCATGTGCCCAAAGAAGCGCGCCACGGCGCTCACCTGGCCATTGCTGGCGGGGTCGAAGAAGGAGGCGAAGTTCAGGCCCATCTGCAAGCCGATCATTTCACCGGCCAGCTCCACCGAGGCAAACACCAGCCGCACCGAAAAGCCGATGGCCAGGCCCACGGCCACCTGCTGGACCACGGCGCCCAGCGCCTCTCGGCCATTGATGTCGATCACCGGCTGGTTCACCAGCACGCCCTGCGCGCACAGGGCCACGAAGAAGGCCAGGCCGATCTTCACCCGCATGGGAATGGTGCGCATGGAGAACACCGGCGCCACGGAAAACATGGCCAACACCCGGATGAACGGCCACAGGATGGGCGAGATCCAGGCCACCAGTTGGGCCTCGGTGAACGTGATCACGGGAACACGGGGCCGTGCGCTAGCCGACGACCGAGGGAATCGACTCGATGGTCCGGCGGATGTAGTCGACCAGGGTGCTGATCATCCAGGGCCCCGCGATCGCGAACACCACCATCGCAGCAATCAGCTTGGGCACGAAGGCCAGGGTGGCTTCGTGGATCTGCGTGACCGCCTGGAAGATGCTCACCACCAGGCCCACCGCCATCACCACCCCCAGCACGGGCATGGCGATCATCAGCAGCAGCGTGAGGGCGTCGCGCCCCATGGTCAGTACCATCTGTGAAGTCATGGGGTCGGTCCTCTACGTGACGAAACTGGCGGCGAGCGAGCCGATCAGCAGGTTCCAGCCATCGGCCAACACGAACAGCATGAGCTTGAACGGCAGCGCCACCAGCACCGGTGACAGCATCATCATGCCCAGGGACATGAGGATGCTGGAAACCACCATGTCGATCACCAGGAAGGGGATGAAGATCATGAAGCCGATCTGGAACGCCGACTTGAGCTCGCTGGTCACGAATGCCGGCACCAGCACGCGAAACGGCGCGGTCTCTGCGGTCACCTCGGGCGCCAGACGCGCCAGGCGTGCGAACAGCGCAAAGTCCGACTGCCGGGTCTGCTTGAGCATGAACTCGCGCATCGGCACCTCGGCCCGCTCCACCGCCTGCTCGAAGCTGATGGCATTGGTGGTGTAGGGCACGTAGGCATCCTTGTGCACCCGGTCGAAGGTCGGCCCCATGACGAAGAAGGTCAGGAACAGCGACAGGCCGATGATCACCTGGTTGGGTGGTGCCGACTGCGTACCGATGGCCTGGCGCAACAGCGACAGGACGATGACGATGCGCGTGAACCCCGTCATCAGCAGCAGGATGGCGGGCAGGAACGACAGCGCCGTGAAGAACAGCAGCGTCTGGATCGGCACGGAATAGCTCGTGCCGCCACTGCCAGCGCCCACCAGCACGGGCAGCGTTCCCGGCGCTGCGGGAGTGGCCCCCGTCTGCGCCAATGCAGGCACCTGCCAGACCAGGAGGCCCAGCGCAGCCAGGGCCGCCACCCACGCGGCGCGGGGCAGCGATGATGCAGGTCGTGCCGAATCAGACATGCGGTTCCTTGCGCGCCTCGGCCGCCGCCATTTCGCGGGCAAAGGCGGAGTTGTCCGCCACCACCACCGGCAATGCAGCCGGTGCCGCAGGGATGGCGGATGGAGCCGCCAGCACGTGCAGGCAACTGACCTGCTGCGCCGTGACACCGAGCACCAGCCAGGTGCGTGCTCCCTCGGGGCCCACCTCCACGGTGACCACCCGCTGCTGCGGGCCCACGGCCACTGCCGACAGCACGCGCGATGCGGCCCCGGCCGGCAGGCCACCTGCGGCATGGCGCTGCTGCAGGCGCTTGATGAGCCAGGGCAGGCAGGCCATGGCTCCCACGAACAGGACGACGACGACCAGCGTCTGGGTCATCCCCATGGCAGTGCCCCCATCACCCACGGCTCACGCGCCGCAACCGCTCCGAAGGCGTCACCACGTCGGTCAGGCGGATACCGAACTTGTCGTTCACCACCACCACCTCGCCCTGGGCGATCAGGTAGCCGTTGACGAGCACGTCCATGGGTTCGCCGGCCAGCGCATCGAGTTCGACGACCGAGCCCTGCGCCAGTTGCAGGATGTACTTGATCGGCACCCGGGTGCGGCCCAGCTCCACGGACAGCTGGACGGGGATGTCCAGCACCATGTTGATGTCGTTGACCGTGCCATCGCCATTGACCGACGCAGACGGCCGCACCGAATCGCCGGACAGGGGGCCGCCCTGCTCGGCATCACCGGGCTTGTCGTCCGAGCTTTTTTGCTCTTCGAGTGCTTCGGCCCAGCCCGCAAACGGATCCTCGGCGGCGCCGTCCTTGTTGTCGTCTTCAGTTGACATCTTTTTCTCCCAGCCAGCTCATGTCCGAGTTGCGCAGGCACTCTTCGATGCGGATGGCATATTTCGAATTGTGGGTCCCATACTGGCACTCGAAGATGGGAACACCGCCGATAGACGCGCGGATGCGCGGCTCCCGGTCGAGCTCGATGAAATCGCCGGGCTTCATGGCCAGCAGCTGCTCCACCGTGGCATCGGCCTTGGCCAGCTCGGCCACCAGGACCACCTCGGCCGCCTGGATCTCGCGCGTGAGCACGCGCACCCAGCGCCGGTCCACCTCGATGGAGTCGCCCTGTGTCGAGGAGTACAGCACGTCGCGGATGGGCTCCAGCGTGGCGTAGGGCATGCAAATGTGGATGGCGCCCGACAGGTCGCCGATTTCCAGCTGGAACGCGGTGGACACCACGATCTCGCTGGGCGTTGCGATGTTGGCGAACTGCGGCTGCATTTCCGAGCGCTGGTAGTCGAGCTCCAGCGGGTAGATGCCCTGCCAGGCCTTCTTGTATTCGGCGCAGATCACGTCGACCAGCCGGTTGATCACGCGCTGCTCGGTGGGCGAGAAGTCACGCCCCTCGATGCGGGTCTGGAACTTGCCCACCCCGCCGTACAGCGTGTCGATGATGCCGAACACCAGGGACGGCTCGCACACGATCAGGCCACTGCCACGCAGCGGACGGATGGCCACGATGTTGAAGTTGGTAGGGACTGCGAGTTCGCGCAGGAAGGCGCTGTAGCGCTGCACCGATACGGTGCCGACCGAAATCTCGGGGCTGCGGCGGATGAAGTTGAACAGGCCGATGCGGAAGTTGCGCGCAAACCGCTCGTTGACGATTTCCATCGTCGGCATGCGGCCACGAACGATGCGCTCCTGGCTGGAGATGTCGTAGTTGCGTACGGACCCCGACTCGGCCACTTCCTCGACGGACTTCTGGCTCTCGCCAGTGACGCCTTCCAGAAGGGCATCAACCTCTTCCTGCGATAGGAATGAATCACTCATGGCAGGATTGTCCTCGCGTCACTGGATGATGAAGCTGGAGAAAAGAATGCCTTGCACCGGATTCTTCGGTGCCTTGCGCGGCGGCGGCTGCTCCTCATCGTCCTCGCCGACGGGCACCGACGCGGGTTTGGGCCGCTCGCGCGCCACGGTGAAACCCAGTGGACGGGAGACTTCGCGCAAAATGTCTTTGGCCAGTTTTTCCTTGCCTTCGCGCACCAGCAGCTCGCCGGATGTGCGCTGGGATACCAGCAGCAGCACACTGCTGCGGATGGAGGGCAGATAGAGCTTGATCTGCTCGGCCGTCTTGGCGTCGGCCACCTCGACTGTGATGCCGATCTGCGCAAACCGGTCGCCGCCCGGATCGGCGAGATTGACCACCATGTTCTCCAAGGGCAGGAAGGTCGGCGGTGTTTTGGCCGTCTCGTGGGCCGGCGCCGCAGCGGCCGCGCCCCCCTCCTCGTCGTCGGCGTGCTTTTTCTTGCCCAGGAAGAAAAAGGCCGCAGCGCCCGCGATGCCCAGCACGAGCACCAGAGCGACCACGATGATCAGCATCTTCTTGCTTTTGGGCTTCTCCTTGGCCGGAGCGGCAGCAGCATTGGCAGACACGTGACAGGTTCCTTAGGTGGGATTCGATGGTGGCATCTCGCCGGGAACGGCATCGGGCCGGCAGACGCTTCCCATTGTGGCGCAGCTGCCGGTCCAATAATAGCCAGAATACACCCCTTAACAGCGTGTTAACGCCGGCAATCGCTGTGCCACCGTAGTGCGGCATGCTGCGGCAGCACTGCCTGGCGAGTTACACGAAGACGTCCACGGCACTGTTGTTGCGCGTGCCGCTCCCCGCCAGCCGCTGGCTGACATCCGTGGGGCCCGTGACCAGCACCTGGCCCTGCTGCCCATCGCCAGAACGGTTGCGCTGCTGCTCGGCATCGCCCGCCATGGCGCCCTGGCCTGCCGAGGTGCCCACGGTCATGCCCGACAGGACCAGGCCCTCGCTGCGCAGCAGCTCGCTGAGCTGCGCCATGCTCTGGTCGAGCATCTCGCGGGTGTGCTCCTGGTCGCTGCGGAAGGTGACATGGGCCTCGTTGCCGGACAGGGCCACCGTCACGGCCAGGGGCTGGCCGTCGCGGTTCAGGGTGACCTCCGCACTCTGGGTTTTCTGGTTGGCCCAGTAGGTGACCTGCTCGGCCAGCAATTCTTCGGCCCCGGTCTGTGCCAGTTCTTCAAAGCCCGAGGTGCCCGACGCACCATCCACCGAGAAGGAGGGCTCGGCCCCGCCTTCGCCCAGGGCACCCGAGCCTCCGTGACGGGACGATTCGCTGCCGCCGCCCGCATCGGCGCCCCGCGCACCGGGAGCAGCCACTGCAGCCGTTGGATCCAGGTTGGCCAGCAAGGCGGCGTCCACCCCGGTGGCGCCGCTCTCGCCCGAAACACGGTGCAGGCCCGGGCCGAGCTCGCGCACGGTGGCGGCCACTGCGGTGGACATGGTCGACAGATCGCCCGTGGAGGCAGCCACCTGCTGGGCATCGCCGCCCGCAGCGCGCGCCGACACGGCGCCCACGCTACCGGCGCCGCCCAGGCCGGAATCACTGGCGCCGCGCTGCAGGGCTGCACTGTGCATGCGCGAGAACTGGCGCCCGAAGCCCAGCGTGGCCGTAGCCGGCTGCGATGCATCCGGCAAACCGCCATCCAGTGCCACGGTTTGCGACACCAGACCATCGGCGGCCGGCAGGCCCGGGCCCGCCAGAAGCTGTCCGGCAAGGGCCGGAGCACCGCCAGCAGGATCTGACAGCATATTGGCCATGGCGCCACGCGCCACTCCGGTCTGCCCCAACAGGCCGACGGCGCCCATGCCCTCCGCACCCGGCGTATTACCGCCCTGCCCCGCCACACCTCTGAGTTGCTGGGCAGCACTGTCGCCTGCGACCAGCGCCTGCCAACCGACCAGGGTGGACGGATCGACAGCGGCCAGGGTGCTGGAAGCATCCGCAGCACCCGGGACGGCGGCCAGCGGATCCCCCCCCTCGGCAAACTCCGGGTCCTGGGCGGCCAGCAGTGCCAGAAAACTGTCGGGCTGCGCGGCAGCCCCGGCGCCATCGTCCGTGATGCCCTTTTGCTGGGCGTGCGCGCGCGTGCGCGCGGCCTGCTGGGGAGACTGCGTCCCCTGGGGGGTGGATATGCGTGCCTGTTCCATGGTCAATTCTCCTGCCCTATCGATCCTGAACCCTGCGGCTGTATTGCATCGCCGCACGTTCATCGGTTTGTTTCTGTTCCATGCGGGCCTGGGCCTGCTCCAGCTCGCGCCGCCGCTGCTCGACCACCTTGCGCAGGCTGGCCAGGCGCTGCTCCGCCTCCATCAGGCCGCGCCGTGCGTTCTCGACCCGCGCCTCCTGGTCGCCCACCACGCTGGTCTGCAGGCCTGCGGCATGCCCCAGTCGGTCCATGAACTGGTAGTGGTGGTACATCACCTCGGGCTGCACGCGCGTGTCCGCCTGCATGCCCCAGCGCTGCTCGGTCTCGCGGGCATAGTCCTGCAGCTGGTGCAGCTGCGCCTGGGCCGCCTGCTGCACAGCCAGGGCCTCCTGCAGCACGCGGCGCGCCTCGTCGCGCTTGCGCGCGGCAATCTCCACGGCGACGATGAGGGCACTGAGGACGGACATGGTGGGGCCTTCCTGTCCTTACTGGTCGAGCACGGCCGCCATGGCGTTCACGCTCTGGTCCATGGTGGACGCCTCGAACATGTCCTGCTGCAGAAAGGCTGCCATCTGCGGCTGCAGGTGGATGGCTTCGTCCAGCGCGGGGTCGGAGCCGCTCATGTACGCCCCCACCTGCACCAGGTCGCGGCTCTTCTGGTAGCGCGAGTACACGGCGCGAAAACGCCGCGCCACGTCGAAATGGCCGCGCGAGACCACGTTGTGCATCACGCGCGAGGCCGATTGTTCTATATCGATAGCCGGGAAGTGCCCCGACTCGGCCAGCGAGCGCGACAGCACGATGTGCCCGTCCAGGATGGCGCGCGCAGCGTCGGCGATCGGGTCCTGCTGGTCGTCGCCCTCCGACAGCACGGTGTAGAACGCGGTGATGGAGCCCACGCCATGCAGGCCATTGCCGCTGCGCTCGACCAGCGCGGGCAGCTTGGCAAAGCACGATGGCGGGTAGCCCTTGGTGGCCGGTGGCTCGCCAATGGCCAGCGCGATCTCGCGCTGCGCCATGGCGTAGCGGGTCAGCGAGTCCATGAGCAGCAGCACATGCTTGCCCTTGTCGCGGAAATGTTCGGCCACTGCCGTGGCATAGGCCGCACCCTGCATGCGCAGCAGCGGCGGCGCATCGGCCGGCGCGGCCACCACGACCGAACGCGCCCGGCCATCGGCCCCCAGGATGTCTTCCACGAATTCCTTGACCTCGCGGCCCCGCTCGCCGATGAGGCCGACCACGATCACGTCGGCGCGGGTGTAGCGGGCCATCATGCCCAGCAGCACGCTCTTGCCCACGCCCGAGCCGGCGAAAAGGCCCAGGCGCTGGCCACGGCCCACGGTGAGCAATGCATTGATGGCGCGCACGCCGGTGTCCAGCGGCAAGCGCACCGGATCACGGTCCATGGCGTTGATCTGGCGGCGGTCCATGGGCTCGGAGACCACGTCCTGCACCGGACCGCCATGGTCCAGGGGTAGCCCCTGCGGATCCACCACCCGCCCCAGCAGGCCGTCTCCCATGGGCAGGCGCAGCACGCCCGCCTTCGGGGAGGGCCGGGAAGGCTCACCCAGGCGCGGGCTGGCCACGTAGGGCGCGGCGGGCACCACGCTGGCGCCACTGGACAGGCCGTGGATGTCGCCCGCAGGCATCAAAAAGGCACGGTCGGCCGAAAAACCCACCACCTCGGCCAGCACCGGCGCATGCCCCGGCATCTGCACCATGCACTGCGACCCCACCGGCACACGGATGCCCACGGCTTCCAGCACCAGGCCGGTCAGCCGGGTGAGGGTGCCGCGCGTCTCCAGCGGCGCACGCTGGCGCACGCGCTCGCGCGCATCGTCCATGAACTGCGTCCAGGCGCTGGAGGCAGGTGCATCAACGCTCATCACCGCTCTCCTGCCAGGGCGACTCCAGCCCCAGCGAGGCGATGGCACGCTCCCAGCGCTTGGCCACGCTGCCATCGACCACGGTGCCGCCGGACTCGACCAGGCAACCCCCTGCAGGCACGGCCGCATCGGCCACCCACTGGATGCCTGCGCCCATCTCATCGCGCAAGGGTTGCTCCACCGCCCCCATGTCCGCAGGGTTCAGGCGCACCATCGCGGGGCGCCCCTCGGCCACCAGCATGCCCACGGCCTCGCGCACCACCGGCTCCAGCACATCGGGACTGACCGAGAGCTCCCGGCGCACGACTTCGCGGGCGATGTCGCAGGCCAGCGCCAGCACGTCCTGGGCCATGCGCTGCTGCATGGCGGCGAGGGACTCCTGCAAAGACTGCACCACGCCGGCAATGCTCTGGGACATTTCCAGCGCCTGGCCCGACACATAGTCGTCCATGCGCTGCTGCCACTCGAGGGCCGTGTCGGCCTGGCCCTGTGCCAGCCCTTGGGAAAAAGCCGCATCGCAGGCCTGCTGCACCAGTGCCAGCTGGGCGGCCTCCACCTCGGCCGGATCGGGCAGGGGCTCGGGCTCGGGCAGCGCCTCGGGTTCGGGCTCCACCGGTTCGGAGCCGTCCACGGCGCCGAACTTCCACTGCGTGACCAGCCCCACCTCTTCGCTGGGGATGAAGCGCGAGTACGAGCGTTGGCTAGACGAAGGCATCGTCACCACCGCCTGCCAGCACTATTTGCCCTTCATCGGACAGGCGCCGGACCGTCTTGAGGATTTCCTTCTGCTGCGCTTCCACTTCGGACAGCCGCATGGGGCCGCGCGACTCGAGGTCTTCGCGCAGCGCTTCGGACGCACGCGAGGACATGTTCGACAGGAATTTTTCGCGCAGCTCGGGCACGGCACCCTTGAGTGCGACGATAAGCGTCTCGGAGGCCACTTCCTTGAGCACGGTCTGGATGGCCTTGTCATCAAGCTTGAGCACGTCTTCAAAGACGAACATCTTGTCCATGATCTTCTGCGCCAGATCGGGGTCGTAGCCGCGGATGGACTCGATCACCACGCTGTCCATGTTGGAGCCCAGCAGGTTGATGATCTCGGCTGCCGCCTTGACGCCGCCCAGAGAGCTCTTGCGGATCTTGTCGCCACCGGCCAACACCTTGAACAGCACTTCGTTGAGGTCCTTGAGCGCCGTGGGCTGGATACCTTCCAGCGTGGCAACGCGCAACAGGATTTCACTGCGCTGGCGGTCGGTCAGGTGCATCAGGATGCCCGAGGCCTGCTCGCTGTCCAGGTGCACCAGGATGGCAGCAACGATCTGGGGATGCTCGTTGCGCAGCAACTCGGCCACCGACAGCGGATCCATCCACTTGAGGCTTTCTATGCCGGAGACGTCGCCGCCCTGCAGGATGCGGTCGATCAGCAGCGAGGCCTTGTCGTCACCCAGGGCCCGCTTGAGCACGGCGCGCACATAGTTGCCGGTGTCGGACACCAGCAGGCTCTGCGCCGCCGCGGCATCGGCAAAGCGGTTGATGACACTGTCCACCTTGTCGCGCGACACCGATTTCATGCGCGCGATGGTCTCGCCCAGTTTCTGAACCTCTTTGGGCGAGAGGTGCTTGAACACCTCGGCCGCCTCCTCCTCGCCGAGGGACATCAGCATGATGGCGGCGTCGTTGAGACCTTGTTCATCCATGGGCTATCCAAGCAAGTTGAGCGGCGACGGGGTCAGGCATTTTCGCCGTTCACCCAGGATTTGAGAATATTGGCGACGGCCACGGGGTTGGCCTTGGCCAGCACGCGCGCCTCTTCCAGACGCAATTGCTCTGGCGTGGCCACCACATTCTCTTCCTTCCTGGAAGGAGGCGGAAGCGCTGGGCGGTCGGGCTGGTCGGCTTCCAGCGCATCGAGCTGTCCACCGGCCACCGGAATTGCCCGGGGTGCACTGCTGCCTCCCTTGAGCGCGGGACGCACCAGGCCCAGGAGCACCATGGCGCCGAACAGCAGGGCCCCCACCGGCCAGGCAAAGCTCTTGGCCACATCGAGGACCTCGGGCTGCTTCCACAGCGGCACATCCGTCGACACTGCGGCCTCTACCTGGAACGGCGTGTTCATGAGGTTCACCGAGTCACCGCGCTCACCGTTGAAGCCGATGGTTTCACGCACCAGCGCCTTCATCTGCTCCAGCTGCTCGGGGGTGAGCGCCTTGGTAACGGTCTTGCCCTTTTCTTCGGTCGATTGGTAGTTCACCACCACGGCAGCATTCAGGCGCTTGATGGCCCAGTTGTTGCCGCGCGTGACCCGCACGGTCTTGTCGACTTCGTAGTTGGTGGTGGACTCGCGCTTGGTGGACGACTCCTCGGTGCCCTGCTGGGTGCCGGCCTGGGGCGCTGGATTGGCGCCGTTGATGGGTGCAGCCGAGGGTGCAGGCGGTTGATTGGCAACAGCGCCGGGCACACCGGTTGCGGTCTTCTGGGCCATGCCAGAGGTTTCCAGCATCTGCTGGCTGCGCACGGCCTTGGCATCGGGGGTCTGGTTGGGGCGGAACTGCTCGGACGTGGACTCGGTGCGGCTGAAGTCCAGCTCGGCCGAGACCTGGGCCTTGACGTTGTTGCGGCCGACCACCGGCTCCAGGATGTCCTGGATGCGGCGTGTGAGCTGCTGCTCGATCTGCTGCACATAGAGCAGTTGCTGTGCATCGACCGCGTTGGCCGCCGCGTTGCCGTCGGGCGATTGCGAGAGCAGCTTGCCCGTATCGTCCAGCACGCTCACGGCCGAAGGCGCCAGTTCTGGAACGCTGGAGGCCACCAGGTGGACGATGCCGGCGAGCTGGGCCCGGTCCAGAATGCGCCCGGGGTGCAGGCTGATCAGCACCGAGGCCGAGGGCTTTTGCTGTTCGCGGAAAAATCCGTTCTGGTTGGGCAGCGCCAGGTGCACACGAGCGCTCTGCACGGAAGACAGGGCCTGGATGGAGCGGGTCAGCTCGCCCTCCAGGCCGCGCTGGAAGTTCAGGCGTTCCTGGAACTGGGTCATGCCGAAGCGGTTGGTCTCCATCAGCTCAAAGCCGGTCACGGAGCCACGGGGCAGGCCCTGGGTGGCCAGGCGCAGGCGCACGTCATGCACCTTGTCGGAGGGAATCAGGATCGCTCCGCCGCCCTCGGCGTACTTGTAGGGAACGTTCATCGTGGTCAATTGCGCCACGATGGCACCGCCGTCCTTGTCGTTCAGGTTGGAAAACAGAACACGGTAGTCGGGCTGGCGGCCCAGCACGATGGCAGCGATCGCGACGGCGACCAGCAGCGCCACGCCCACACCCAGGCGCATGCGCTGGGCCCGGTCGAGGCTGGACAACCGCTGCAGCCAGTTGGGACGGGCTGCGGGAGGTGCAAGCGGAGCGAGTGGGATTTCAGCAACTGCAGACATCGTGCTTTCCAATAGATGGGGCCCGGCAAGGGACCTTGGCGTGGGTTCGATTATTTCGCTCAAGTACCCGCCATGTTCTGCCGATAAGGCGCGCCTTTGGGCATCTATTCCCCATGATGACCCACGGACGCCTGGCTACTATCACCACATCCCCCATCCCCCAATGGACACTGCCATGGACCTCCGCATCACCAGCTCTACCACCCCCATGGCGGGTGCCGGCATGGCGCGCCGCGCCGCCATGCCGCAGGCCGAAGGCAACGATGTGGGCTTTTCGGGCGCACTCAAGGGCGCGCTGCAGTCGGTGAGTGCCGCACAGAACAAATCGGCCGACCTGCAAAAGGAAGTCCAGCTGGAGAACCCCTCGGTCAGCCTGGAAGAGACCATGGTGGCGATCCAGAAGGCCCAGATCGGCTTTCAGGCCACGCTGCACGTGCGCAACCGCATGGTACAGGCCTATACCGACATCATGAACATGCAAGTGTGAAGACCCCCTGAGGCGCTTCGCGCCTTCCCCCTGAAGGGGGACGCCCCCAGCGCGGCGGGGCGGCCCTTGCGCGGGGGCGCTGGCCTGCGGTCGCGCCAGTTTCACTGGCAGTGGATTCAAATTTCGATTCAATCCAACCATCGAAACATCATTCACCGCATTGACAGCACCACGGGTCCTTGCGCAGCATTCCCCTTCGAGCGCCACCTGCAACGCCAGCAGGCAGCAAAAAGCCACCGGCCGTCTTGCGACGTGCGGTGGCTTTTTTCTTCCCGGAGGGAAGCAGGACAGACGAAAGGAGGTCGCCGGCAGCGCCCTCCTTGCCTATACCCCGTTCAATGCATCATCTGCGGCTGGCCTTCGAACAGGTGCTCGAACTGCGCCAGCCAGGGCTCTGCCAGGCAGCGGATCTGGGCATCGTTGCGCAGGATGCGCTGCATGATGCGCGTCTTTTCGCGGCGGTGCTCGGGCAGCAGTTCGTGCTCCTGGGACTTGAAGCGCAGTTGCTCGATCAGCACGGCGCAGGCCCCCTCGTAGCGCACCACGCCATCCCAATCCTTGAGCTTGGCGGCCTCCAGCATCTTGGCGCTGCTGTCTTCAATGGCTTTGTAGTAATCAATCAGCATGTGGGACATGGTTCATGCCTCCACCAGCACAGGCTGGCCCGAAGCGGTGGCGTCAGCTGGAGTGGCTGCACCGTTGTTGTTTTTCTTGATCTCGTTCCAACCGAGCGCGACCGGCTCGATCAGGCGCATGACTTCCTGCATCATGGCGTCGTCATTGCGGGCATTGGCCAGGATCAGGCGGCGGATACAGTAGTCGTACAGCGCACCCAGATTCTCCGCCAATTCACCCCCATCGACCTTGTCAAGGGCTGTGCTCAGCCCTTCCTCGATGATGCGCACCGCCTTGGAGATGGCATTGCATTTGCCAACAATGTCACCGCGCGCCATGGCGCCTCGTGCGGTTGCTATGGCACCCAGCGCACCTTCATACAGCAGACTGACCAATTGGTGCTGGTCAATCGTGTGCATGCTGGTTTCCACATTGATGCGCTGGTAGGCGTTGGCTGCACGGGGATTGTGGGCGCTGAACATGGGGTGGTCCTTACGGTGTGATGCTTTATTTATCGGCTGGCGCCCATAAAACTGAAGGCTTTCCGTCAGGTCGACTTGTTCCAGGTGGTCACCTGCTGCGCGATGTAGGCATTGAGGGCATTCAGGGAGCTCATTTGCGTATCCAATGCGTTGTAGCGTGCCGTGGTGCGCTTTTCGAAGGAGTCGATTTTCGCCTGGGCGGTCACCTGGTCCTTGGAATTGCGCTTGAGCGACAGCTGCAGGGTGTCGTCCTTGGACTTGAAGAAACCGTCGGTGGACAGCAGGTTCGCCGCCAATTCCTTGACGCGCACGGCAACCCCCTTGGCCGCGCCGGCATCGGGATTGCGGAACAGGTTCTTCACGTCGTCGATGTTCTCGTTCATGGCCTTGCTGAACTTGGTGGCGTCCACTGCCAGATCGCCCGAACGCTGCAACGTGATGCCCACATCTGCCAGGCGCTGGAAGCCGGCCTTGCCGCCCGTCATCGACTGGATGGCTGAGCGAAGGGAGTTCTGCAGAGCGATGGCGGTCGAGTCCCCCTGCAACAAGCCCGCCGATTTGTTGGCGGGGTCGTACTTGGTTGCCTCGTTGAGGATCGAATTCACCTCGTTGTAGGCCTTCACGAAATCATCCACGTTCTTCTGGATGACGCTGTTGTCCTTGGCCACGCCGATCTCGATCGGCGCCGTGGTGACCTGCTCCGCCTTGAAGGTGACGCCCGAAACCGTTTCAGCGAAGGTGTTGGTGGCCGAGGTCACGGGAATGCCGTTGATGGTCGCCTTGGCATCGGACGCGACCTGTGTCACGGTGCTGCCCGCCACCAGGCGGGACAGGCCGGTGGCGTCGGTGTTGCCGGCACTGGCGATGTCCATGTCCCCGCCTTCCATCACGCTCAGGCGAAAGCCCGATTCCAGGCCCGTGCTCTTGCTGCGCAGCATCAGGCGCTCACCGGAGGCATCCTTGAGCACCGAGGCCGTGACGCCCGCATTGGAACCGTTGATCTTGCTGGCGACGTCGTTCACGGTGTCGCTCGCCGAAATGCTGATGTCTACCGGGGTACCCGCCCCTGGGGTGAAAGAGGACGGCGACACACTCCACTGGCCCAGCTCCAGGCGCAAGGTGCCGGCGCCCAGGGCACCACCGACAGGCAGCAGGGCAGCCGATGCCGTGGCCTGCGCCTTGGCAAGCCCCTGCACTTCCACGCTGAAGCTGGTCGGAAGGGTTCCGCCGATGGCGGTGGCGCTCACGTACTTGCTGTCGGAAGACGTGGTGGAAACCGCGTTCCAGCTGGTCAGGCTGCTGAGTTTGCTCGCGGCATCGGACAGGGTGGACACCAGCGATTTGATCTGGCCAAACGCTGAAATCTTGGTGCTGACTGTGGCGGCCTGGACCTTGAGCGTGTCCAGGGGCTTCTGCTCAAGGGCAACCAACTGAGAAATGATGCTCTTGACATCCAGGCCATTGGTGGCAAGGCCGGGTGAAGAAATGGTAGCCATGAGAACCTCCTGAACTGGTCAACGGAAATTATGGCGCCGATCGGGCTCCAATAACGTCCTTATTCACACCAGGAAACCAGCCAATTCCAGCGCTCCCGGCACGCGCCGTTCAAAGGTGAAAAGGCGGCGACAGCAAAACTGTCGCCGCCGAGGCACCCAGGGCCCTCTCAGGCCCTGCCCGCCAAGCTGCGTTTAACGCAGCAGGGCCAGCACACCTTGTGGCAACTGGTTGGCCTGGGCCACCATCGCCGTACCAGCCTGCTGCAGGATCTGCGAGCGCGACAGGTTGGCCGTTTCTGCCGCGAAGTCAGCGTCCAGAATGCGCGAACGGGAAGAAGACAGATTCTCTGACGTCACTTGCAGGTTGGAAATGGACGTTTCAAAACGCGATTGCAGAGCACCGAGCTTGGCACGCTCACCGTTGATGTAGGCCAGGCCGGAATCCACTGTCTTCAGGGCTTCCGTCGCCTTCTTGAACGTGGTCACGTCCAAGTTCCCGACTTCCTTCAGGTCGGAGGCGCTGTCCGTCGCTGCCGTGGTGTTGAAGGCGTTCGTGGTGGTAGCCACTGTGGAGAAGGACTTGTCGGAGTCCAGCACCACGTAGCCGCTGACGGTGGATTCATCCGCACCCGATGCCGCGGCCAGGGTATCGACGGCACCAATGGTCGTGCCATCTGCCTGCAGCTTCTGGATGTTGATGGCACCCGAGTTCACGCCGGCAGCGGCTCCCTTGTACAGGCCGATGTCCTGGCCAGTGGCGCTGGTCAGAATCACACCGTCGTTGGTGGAGTTGAGCGATGCCGTCACGCCGGTCTTGGACGATTGCTCGTTGATGGCCGACACGGCGTTCGACAGGCCATCCGCCGTGTTCAGGGCGGTGACGTTGAACGAAATGGACTGGCCGACCGCGGTGGTTCCCGATGGCGTGTTGTCCGAACGCAGCTCGAAGGTGTAGGCACCGGTCGATTCGAACTTGATCTCGGCTTCGGTGCGCGCAGAAGCGGTGACACCCGTGTTGCCGGTCTGCAGGTTGATGTTGTCCGCCATGGCCTTGGCCGTGTCGTTGGCACCAATGGTGATTTCCTTGGAGCCCAACGCGCCATTCACGGCCAGGGTACCGGCGGTCACGCCGTTGGAGCCCCAGGCGGCTGCGCTCGCACCGCTGCCGGCGCCGTTGGCCGACGTGTTCTGGTTGTTGCCGTACACGCTGGTGCGCAGGTTGGCCGTGGCGGCCACGATGGTCTGGTTGGCGTTGGCGCCGACCTGGAACTGTTGCGTACCGAAGGAGCCATTGAGCAACTTGGCACCATTGAACTCGGTGGTTTGCGAAATGCGGTCCAGTTCGCTGACCAGTTGACCCACTTCCTGTTGCAGGGCTTGGCGATCACCAGCGCTGTTGGAGGCATTGGCCGATTGCACGGCCAGTTCACGCACCCGTTGCAGGATGTCGCCGGAGGCCTTCAGGGCGCCTTCAGCCGTTTGCGCCAGGGAGATACCGTCGTTCGCATTGCGAACAGCCTGATTCAGGCCGCGGATCTGGCTGGTAAAGCGCTCGGAAATGGCCAGGCCGGCGGCGTCGTCCTTGGCGCTGTTGATGCGCAGGCCCGACGACAGGCGTTGGATGGAGGTGTTGAGCGAGGTTTGGCTCATGCCCAGGTTGCGCTGGGCCGTCAACGAGGCGACGTTGGTGTTGATGGTGGATGCCATGGCAAATCTCCTGAAAAGAACTGACTGAAATGGCGTTGCCGCCAACCTGGTGCCAGGCAAGGCACCCGGCTATACGGTCCACAGTGCCCACATGGCCTTCTGGTGAACGGCGGAGTGCATTTGCCTTCCGTTGTGAGTCTTTTCGACGCCTGCTGGGGAAACTTTAGGGTCAAACGTGCAAGTTGGCAGGCTTTTCCGCTCTTTATCGGGCCAACGCCATGGGGGGGTCATTGCCACAATTCCCCATCGTTCCCGTATCGCCTGCCGGACGGTTGTAGTCCCCCATCAGGCACAAATGTCCATTCAGCCTCAAGGAGCATTCCCATGGCAGCCACGATCAACACCAACGTCGCCTCGTTGACGGCCCAGCGCAACCTGGGCATGAGCCAAACCTCGCTCAACACCTCCATCCAACGCCTGTCGTCGGGCCTGCGCATCAACAGCGCCAAGGACGACGCCGCCGGCCTGGCCATTTCCGAGCGCTTCACCAGCCAGATCCGCGGCCTGAACCAGGCAGCGCGCAATGCCAACGATGGTATCTCGCTGGCGCAGGTCACGGAAGGTGCCATGAAGGCGGCAGGCGACATTCTGCAGCGGGTGCGTGAACTGGCGGTGCAATCGGCCAATGCCTCCAACAGCCCCAGCGACCGCCAGGCGCTGAATCAGGAAGTGGGCCAACTGGTCAGCGAACTGGACCGCATCTCGCAGACCACCGAGTTCAACGGCGCCAAGCTGCTGAATGGCACATTTGGTACGCAACAGTTCCAGGTGGGCGCCAACGCCAACCAGACCATCGTGGCCGCCACGGCCAACCTGCGCACCACCGTGTACGGCAACAACCAGAACACATCGGCCAATGGTGCCGGCAGCGGTGCCAATGCCGCCGACTGGGGCTCCAACGGCGTGACCGCCGGTACCCTGGCAGTGAATGGCGCCCTGGGCTCCAAGGAAATCGTCATTGCAGACAATGACACGGCCAAGTCCATGGCGGACAAGGTCAATCTCCAGACGGCGAACACGGGTGTCACCGCCTCCGCGCGCACCGAAGTCGAGCTCAAATTCGAATCGGTCGGCTCCTATACCTTCGAGCTGCGCGGCGACAATACGCCAACCGCACCCGCGCTGGGCCAGTCCATTTCGTTCAACGTTTCCGCATTGAACACGTCGGATGGCCTGTCGAATGCCGTGTCGGCCATCAACGAGCAATCGTCCAAGACCGGCGTGACGGCATCGCTCAACTCCACCAGCGACGGCGTGATCCTGACCAGCGCCACCGGCCAGGACATCGGCCTGTACAAGGGGGCCACTTCGGGTGTGAACAGCGGTGGCGTCAATATCCAGAAGCTGCAGGCCGATGGCTCCGTCATTGGTGCCGTCGACACCCTGGCCGCGGCGGCTGGCGCAGACGCGTCCACCGTGAGTGGCTATGTGGTGCTGGATTCGGAAAAATCGTTTTCGACCAATGCCACCACGACCAACGCATTCAACACCACATCGGCTACCGACAGCGCCTCGGACCTGCAGGAGGTCGCCAACCTGGACGTGACCACCTTCAAGAAAGCGACCGAAGCCCTGAAGACCGTCGATTCCGCACTGGCCTATATCAACGGCGAGCGGGCCAAGCTCGGCGCCTTGCAAGCCAGGTTCGAAACCGCCATTTCCTCACTGAACATCACGTCCGAGAACCTGTCGGCATCGCGTTCGCGCATTCTTGACGCCGACTTTGCCGCAGAAACGGCCAACCTGTCGCGCTCGCAGATCCTGCAGCAGGCAGGCACGGCCATGGTGGCCCAGGCCAACCAGATCCCGCAGGGCGTCCTGAAGCTGCTGCAGTAAACAGCGCGGTTCATGGCAACGGCGCCCGCCGCTCCAGGGATGGCGGATAGACTGCCTGTGGCGTAAGTCAACAAGGACATATGGTGCAAGGCAGAAACCACGGCAAAAACAAATCCCCGGTCGATGGCCGCATCAGAACGGCCCTCGAAAGCAAGGACTGGACCTTGTTGACCCGGTTGTGCAAGCAGATCTTGCGCAAGGACTCCCGTGACCTGAATGCCACCCGCCTGCTGGGCCATTCACTCGAATCCCAGGGCAAGATCGAAGAGTCGCTCGAGGTGTACCAGCGCGGTGCCCGGATGTGGCCCGACGACGCCGAACTCCTGATCAACTATGCCAACGTCCTGCTCAGGCAGGTGCGCAATGCAGAGGCGCTGCCCCTTTTCGAGAGGGTCTGTGCGCTGCGGCCCGAGAAAGCCGTCTGCTGGCTCATGCTGTCGCAGTGCTGCTACCTGATCACCAAGAATGAACAGGGTTTCAGGGCGGCCGAAAAAGCGGCGGAGTTGGCCACGGACGTCTACGAGAAATCCGCTGCGCTCACCCAAAAGGCCATCCACCGGCGTGAAATGGGCCAGGTGAAGCAGGCCGTGCAGGACTCCATCGACGCGATTGCGCTGACGCCCAGGGAACCCTCCAACCACACCAACCGGCTACTGTTCATGCTGGCGGACCCTGATGCGGACGCTACCAGCCTGGCCACAGCCGCGCGCGAATACGCCGCGGTGTTCGAACCCCCGCTGAAACCCTCGTGGCCGAGTTTTTCCGAACGCAACCGTGATCCGTGGCGAAAGCTGCGCATAGGCTTCCTGTCGCCCGATTTTCGCGTGCACTCGGTGATGTACTTCATGGAGGGCGTGCTCGCACAGCTCGACCGCCGCCAGTTCGAGGTCTACGCGTTTTACCTATTTCCCAAGAGCGACTACATCACCACGCGCGTGGAGCGGCACGCGGACCATTTCATCCGCATCGCCGGGCTTGACGCCAAAAAGCAGGCGCAGACCATTCAAGACCACGGGATCGACATCCTGATCGACCTGGCCGGGCACACAGGCCACAACGGCTTGATGGCCATGGCCCACAAGGCAGCCCCGATACAAGCCACCTGGATCGGATTCCCGGGAACCACCGGCCTGTCGGCCATGGACTACCTGATCACCGACGACATGACGGACCCGCCAGGGGTGGAGTGGCAATACAGCGAACGCCTGTTCCGCATGCCCACCCGCCTTTGCGTGTACCGGCCGATGAGCCGCAACCCTCTGTGGCGCTATCAACCTATCTACCTGGTTCGTCCCAGCCCGGCGGTGGGAAATGGGTACATCACCTTTGGCTCGTGCAACAACCTGGGCAAGATCACCGACACCGTGTTGTCCACCTGGGCCGAAATACTGCGCCGGGTACCTGGCTCGAAGCTCCTCATCGAAGGCAAGAACCTTGACAACCCGGACTTCGCGCGCGCCTACATGGCGCGTTGCAACAGCCTGGGGCTGGATGCCGATCGGGTCGAATTGGTGGCGCTAAGCTCCAGCAACCAGTACCTGACCTACCACCGCATCGATATTGCGCTGGATCCGTTTCCCCTGAACGGGGGCACGACCTCGATGGACGTCCTCTGGATGGGTGTTCCCCTGGTGGCCCTGGCGGGAAGCAGCTTCAAGAGCCGCCTGACCGCGGGAATCCTGCTCCACCTGGGACGGCCCGAGTGGCTTGCGCAAACGCAGCGAGCCTACGTCGACATTGCGGTCCATCTTGCCCAAGACGCGAACAGCCTGAACGCAACACGCATGAACCTGCGCCAGGAACTGGAAGAATCCGTTCTCATGCGGGAAGACGTGTTCTGCAGCGCCTTTGGCGAGGGCTTGCGCACCATGTGGCTGCAATGGCTGGCCCAGGAGGTACACCCCGGTGATACCGAAGAGCAACACGCGGCGCAGATAGAGGTCATGCAGGAGTACCTGGGCAGCATGCCGCCGGAATGGGAAGCTCCACCCGTTCCGGGAGTGGGGCTGGGCCCCGGGAACCGGGTAACCCTCCACGAAGCCCACGCCCGCCTGGAGGCGTCCCTGGCCAGGGCCAAGGAGGTTCCCACGGACACCGTGACGGAAACGGGCCAGATCGAGAACAGGCGCTGGTACAACGTGACGGAGCTGGCTGAAATGGTGCTGTGCGCCGTTCCGCACGACCCCGTTGCGCTCACCTGCCTGGCAGAGGTGGAGCTGGCCCATGGCCACACCGATTTCGCGGTGACCTACCTGCGCTACGCGACGCAGGCCATGCGCTGAGCATCCGCGGCCGGCTATGGGGCCGTTTTTCGACGCAAGAAGCCCTCGGGCGCCACGGTCACCATCAGCTTGCGCGGCCAGGTGGCATCCACTTCGAACTCGGAATGGCTGGCCAGCCACTCGCGCACCGCTGTCTTTGGGTTGTTTCCGACGTCCCAGGGGCGGTCTGCAAAGAATTTCGGCGGCATGTCTTCTACGAAGGTGTCGAAGACCACGCAATAGCTGCCCTCCGACACCAGGGGCGCATAGGCCTCGAGTTCTGCAAGCACGTGCGCGTGGGTGTGCATGGAATCCAGGCACACCATGACCCGCTGGTAGCCCTTGGCAAACGCCTGCACCTGCGCGATGACGTCGGGTGCGATGGAAGACCCCTGGACCATCGCAATGCGGCTGGCCATCGGGTGGCGCTCGATCGCCTCGCGGTTGTGTGGCCGGATGTCGATGTCGATACCCAGAACCTTGCGCCGGGATTGCCGCGGGTCCAGCATGCCTCCCGCCTCGATGGCATCGCACATGTCCAGCAAGGCCAGCAGCGACGCGCTGAGCACCAGAGAGCCACCGTGGGCGATGCCGGTTTCGATGATCAGGTCCGGCCGCACACGCCAGACCAGCTCCTGCATGGCCACCATGTCCTGCGGGTACTGGATTATGGGCCGCCCCAGCCAGTCGAAGTTGTACACGTACTGGCGCTGCATGGACGCCTGCAGCCAGTCCTGGGACAGGGTCTGGAAGTGCGCATCCGTCCCGTATTGCTGCAGCCGGTCTTCACGCTCCTGCTGAAATACCTCGACGGGACCTGGGGTCTGTTTGTGCGGCATGAAATGCTCCTGCTGGACTGTTGAAACAGTGATTGAAAAGGGCCGCGTCAGCGGTGTGGCGGCGCCTGGAACACCCGGGCCGGGTTGCCGACGACCACGGCGCCCGCCGGCACGTCGCGGGTCACCACGGCCCCCGCGCCCACCATCGCTCCGGCACCGATGGACACACGCGGCAATACAGTGGCGCCAGCGCCGATGAAGACGTCACGCCCCACGTGGACGCCGCCGCACAGGGTGGCACCAGGCGCCACCGTCACGCTGTCGGCCAGCTGGCACTCATGGTCCACCGAAGCCCGGTGGTTGACGATGCAGACATCGCCAAGCACCGCACCGGCGGCAACCACCGCCTGGGCCAGCACCTGCGAGCCCTGCCCCAGCACCGCTGAAGGGCTCACGCTGGCAGTGGCGTGCACGAGCACCGGCAACGCCACGCCAGCCGAGGCGAACCGGCCCACAACGTGAAGGCGGTCCGGACCCTGCCGGCCAATGGCAATCACCCCGCATGCCTTGGAGACGTCGCCCGCCAAGGCGCCCGCCCACTCGGCAAAACCGGCGTGGCCCAGCAGCACGGGCACGCCGGCAAGCAGGGTGGGCACCGGCCGCGCATCGACGAACGCAACCACGTTCCCTCCCTGCGCGGCAATCAGGTCCAGCAGCACCCGGGCATGGCCCGAGCACCCCCACACCACGCAGGGGCGCCCACCCAGGGATTGCAGGTGCTGCCCGTCACGCGGCATGCAGCGCCTCGCGGATCACGCCGACCACCCTTGCGATGTCCGCGTCGGTCATGTCGTGGAAGCTGGGCAGATTGACCGCACGCTCGGCAATGTGCCGCGCATGGTGCCCACCGCCAGCACCCTGCATCCAGGGCAAGGTGGAGAGCGGAGAAAAGAATGGCCGCGCATCGATGTTGCTACCCACAAAACGTTGCAGCAGGGTGTCGGCTGTCAATGCAGCATCAGCCGACAGCACCACCGTAGGCATCCACGCGCCAATTTCCGTGCCGGGCAACTCGGGATTCATGCGCACGGCAGGCTCTTCGGCCAGTGCCACCTGGTAGGCATGGAAGATCGCACGCTTTCGCGCGATCAGGTCCTCGATGCGCTGCAGCTGCGCACACCCGATCGCCGCCTGCACATTGGACATCTTGTATTTGAAACCCAGTTCGTCGGGCCAGAACTGCCGCACCTGCCCCCGCGCCCGGCCATGATTGGACAAGGTAAGAACTTTTTCATAAAGGGCCGGATCGTCGGTCACGAACATTCCCCCCTCTCCGGTGGTCATCGTCTTGGATCCATGGAACGAAAATCCCCCGAACAGCCCCATGGACCCGGCCCTGCGCCCTCGGTGGCGCGAACCAATGGCCTCTGCCGCATCCTCGATGACCGGGATGCCGTGCTCGGAACCGATGGCCAGCAGCGCGCCCATGTCGCAGACGTTGCCGTACAGGTGCACCGCGAAAATGGCGCGGGTGCGGGGCGTGATGGCAGCAAGCACGGCCTCGGGATCCAGGCACCAGGTGTCCTCCAGAATATCCACCAGCACGGGCTTGGCGCCCAGGTACATCACTGGTGCAACGGTGGCGACCCAATTGGTGTCGGCCAGGATGACTTCGTCACCCTCTCCGATGCCCAATGCAGCCAGCCCCATGTGCAATGCCCCGGTACAGCTGGAAGTGGCAATGGCATGCCGCACGCCGACATGGGCGGCAAATGCTTCTTCGAACTGGCGGATGTAGTCATAGCAATGCTCGCCCCAGCCATTGCGCGCGGCGTCCTCCGCCAATGACACCTCAAGATCGGTGATCGACGGGCGGGACAACAGGATTCGGGAAGGCTTAGTCATTTGAAAGTCTCCATCCGGGGAACGGCCACGGCAAACTGGGCGCCCCAGCCGCGAGCGTATGCGAGTTGTGAAGCGATCTCCTCACGCAGGTTCCAGGGCAGGATCAGCACGCGGTCGGGCTGGTGCGCGCGCAGGTGCTCCTCGTCCACCACCGGGATGCGGCTACCTGGCAAGAACTGACCCTGCTTGGCAGGGTTGCGGTCAACCACGTAGGGCAGCAGATCCGCCCGCACGCCGGCGAAGTTGAGAAGGGTGTTGCCCTTGGCCGCTGCGCCATAGGCGCCCACCTTGAGCCCGCGCGCATGGCAGTCAAGCAGAAAGGCCAGCAATTCGCGCTTGATGCGCAGCGCCTCGCCTTGCAGCCCCCCGTAAAACGCGGCTGAGGACACACAGGCCGCCGTTTCACGAGCCAACAGTTCGCTCACCCGGCTGTGCACGATGGGCGGGGCGTCACTGCGCTGCGCGAACACGCGCAGGCTGCCGCCGTGGGTGGGCAACTCCTGCACATCGGTCACGGTGAGGCCGTTGGCGGCAAAAATGCGCTGCACTGCGGTGAGCGAAAGGTACGAGAAATGCTCGTGGTACAGGGTGTCGAACTGGCACTGTTGAACCAGCTGCAGCAGGTGCGGAAACTCGAAGGTGGCCACCCCCTGCGGCTTGAGCAGCACGGCAAAACCCGCAACGAAGTCGTTGATGTCGGGCACATGGGCCAGCACGTTGTTGGCCACCGTGAGATCGGCGGCGCGCCCGCCGGCCACCAGCGTGCGGGCCAGCGCCACACCGAAGAACTGCTCCACGACCTCGATGCCGCGCGCCCGTGCTGCAGCTGCAGTGCTGGCCGTGGGCTCCACGCCCAGGCAGGGGATGCCGCGCCCGGCCACGTACTGCAGCAGGTAGCCATCGTTGGCGGCCACTTCCACCACCTGGCTGTGGGCGCCCAGCGACAGGCGCTGGGCCATGTCCTCCACATAGGCCTGGGCATGGGCCAGCCAGCTGCTGGAGAACGAGCTGAAGTACGCGTAGTCAGCATCGAACAAGGCGTCAGCGGCCGCGAAGTCTTCGGTCTGCACCAGCCAGCAGTTCTCGCAGACCAGCACCCTGAGGGGGTACCAGCGCTCGGGCGCATGCAGCGCGGGTTCGCGCAGGTAGGCATTGGAAGGGGGCGCGGTACCCAGGTCTGCCAGAGGCAGGGTAACGGGGGCGGCGCAGTGGCGGCATTGCATGGGCGGAACTCGGTCAGGACGGCGACAGCCCGGTGAAGGCTGGCGTCAGGGAGGGATGTTGGGCGTCGCGCGTGGATCGCTCCGCCACGGGCAGCGGCCAGGCAATGGCCAAGCGCGGGTCGAGCGCATCGAGGCCGCCTTCCGAGGCGGGCGCATAGGGTGCGGAGTGCAGGTAGAGCATCTCGCAATCATCGGCCAGCGCCTGGAAACCATGGGCGAAGCCGGGCGGGATGAGCATGGCCCAGTGGTTGGCAGCCGACAGCTCGCGTCCGAACCATTGCAGGAAGGTCGGGGAGCTGGCCCTCAGGTCCACCGCCACATCCCATACAGCGCCGCGCAGGCAGCTGACCAGCTTGGCCTCAGCCGCCGGGGGGTGCTGGAAATGCAGCCCCCGCACGGTGCCGCGCTGGGCCGTCTGGGTATGGTTGATCTGCGCGATCGGCCAAGTCCAGCCCGCAGGGGCCAGGTCAGCCGCGCAGAACATGCGCGCCAGAAAGCCTCGGCTGTCCGCCAGCGGCTGGCGCTGCACGGTCATCAGGCCCGCCAGCGGCGTGGGCTCCACGGTGAAGCGGCTCACAGGGCGGTCTCCTGCACGGCGCCGCAGGCCTGCTCATAGGCGTCCAGGTCGGCCAGGCACAAGGCGCGCGCATCGGCGCCAGCGTGGTAGCCGCGGTACCAGGCCATGGTGCGGCCCACGGCCTCGGGCAGGGCCCAGCACGGGGTGATGCCCAGCAGGCTGCGCGCGCGCGCCGTGTCCAGGGCCAGCAGCCCCGCTTCGTGCGGATGCTTCGCGTCGCTCTCGTAACGCACAGGCGCGGTGGGGTAGGCTGACCGTGCCATCTCGACCACACACCCCACCGTGGCGGCCTCCTGTGGGGCCGGTCCGAAGTTGTATGCGCCCGCGCTCTCTGGCCGCTCCCACAGCACCTGGGCCAGGCGCAGGTAGGCGGCCAGCGGCTCCAGCACATGCTGCCAGGGCCGTGTGGCATGGGGATTGCGCAGCACCAGGGTCTGGCCGGCAGACCAGGCAGCCGCAGCGTCCGGCAAAAGGCGCTCGGGCGCCCAGTCTCCGCCGCCGATCACATTGCCGGCGCGGGCAGTGGCCACGGCCACACCCTGTGCGGACAGGAAGGCATCGCGGTAGCTGGCGGTCACAATCTCGGCGGCGGCCTTGCTGGCGCTGTAGGGGTCATGCCCTCCGAGCGCATCGTCTTCGCGGTAAGGGTAGACCCATTCGCGGTTGCGGTAGACCTTGTCGGTGGTCACGACCAGCGCCACCCGCACGCCAGGCAGGCCGCGCAGCGCATCGAGCACATGGGCCGTGCCCATGACGTTGGTGGCATAGGTATCGAGCGGCGCGGCATAGCTGGCGCGCACCAGGGCCTGGGCCGCCAGGTGCAGCACGATGTCAGGCCGTGCTGCCTGGATGAGGGCCGCCGTGGCACCCGCATCGCGCACGTCGCAGGCATGGCTGTCCATGCCGCTCGCCACGCCGGCCAGTGCAAACAGGCTGGGCTCGGTGGCCGGCGGCAGGGCAATGCCGGTGACCTGCGCCCCCAGGCGCTGCAGCCACAGGGCCAGCCAGCTGCCCTTGAAGCCCGTGTGCCCCGTGAGCGCCACGCGCTTGCCGCGCCAGAAATGGGGATCGGGCAAGGCCATGCTGCTCACCAGCACTTCCACGGCGCCTGGCCGCTCTGCCAGAGTTCTTCGAGCAGGTTCTTCTCGCGCAGCGTGTCCATGGGCTGCCAGAAGCCATGATGCTCGAACGCCATCAACTCGCCATCGCGCGCCAGGCTCTCCATGGGTGCTGCCTCCCAGGGCGTGGCATCACCATCGATGCGGTCCAGCACCTGGGGCGACAGCACGAAGAACCCGCCATTGATCCAGCCGCCATCGCCACGCGGCTTCTCGACAAAGCCGCGCACGCCCTCCCCCTTGCCATCGCCATCGCGCACCAGCGCGCCATAGCGGCCGGGCGGCAGCACCGCGGTCACCGTGGCCAGCTTGCCGTGGGCGGCATGGAAGGCGAACTGCGCGGCCATGTCGAGATCCGCCACCCCATCGCCGTAGGTGAAGCAAAAGGGTTCGCCCTGCGGCAGGTACTCGCGCACGCGCTTGAGGCGCCCCCCGGTCAGCGTGGACTCGCCGGTGTCCACCAGCGTCACGCGCCAGGGCTCGGCATGGCGGTGGTGCACCTCCATGCGGTTCTCGGCCATGTCGAAGGTCACATCCGACATGTGCAGGAAGTAATTGGCGAAATACTCCTTGATGATGTAGCCCTTGTAGCCCAGGCAGATGATGAAATCATTGACCCCATGGGCGGCATAGGTCTTCATGATGTGCCACAGGATGGGGCGCCCGCCGATCTCGATCATGGGCTTGGGGCGCAGGTGCGACTCTTCGGAAATGCGGGTGCCCAGGCCACCGGCCAGCAACACGGCTTTCATGGGTGACACGCCCCTGCTGTGCGGGCATCCTCAAACCGGCCTGTCTTCATATATAGATCACCTGTGTCCATGGGGTCTTGCCAAATCTGGCGTCCTAAAGCCGTACTATTGCGCAGCATAAACACTGCGGGCGTTTCCGAAATCGGGAAAACCGACGGAAAAACCACGCAACCCGCCCAACCGAGCGAAGTGACAGGCGCTTTCCCGCTTGCTCGCAGGACTGGTTCGCGCACAATCAGATACAGTGAAACCAGCGATACGGCCCGGCGCCGTGTTTCCACCGCAACCGCCCAGCCCTGCCTGGCGCCCGCCCAATCAACCTGAATCAGCATGTTCGTCATCATTGGCTACGTCGTCAGCATGGTCTGCATCTTCGGTGTGTACATCGTGCACGGCGGGAATATCCAGGTGATCCTGAAGGCCCTGCCGTTCGAACTCATCACCATCGGTGGCAGCGCCATGGGCGCCTTCGTGGTGAACAACCAGCCCAAGGTGCTCAAGGCCACGCTCAAGGCCGTTCCTGCCGCGCTCAAGGGATCCAAGTACACCAAGGCGCGCTACATGGAGCTGCTGGCCATGCTCTACGACATCCTGCAAAAGGCCCGCAAGGAGGGCCTGATGGCGATCGAAAAGGATGTGGAAGCCCCCCATGAGTCGGAAATCTTCAAGAAATACCCCACGGTGGGCAGCGACCACCATGTGATCGAGTTCACGACCGACTACCTGCGCATGATGGTCTCGGGCAACCTCAACTCCCATGAGATCGAGGCCCTGATGGACAACGAGATCGACACCCACCACCAGGAGGCCCACGCCCCGGTGGCGGCCATCGCCCGGCTGGCCGGCGCCCTGCCCGCCTTCGGCATCGTGGCCGCCGTGCTGGGGGTGGTGAACACCATGGGCTCGGTGGGGCAACCGCCCTCGGTGCTGGGCGGCATGATCGCCTCCGCGCTGGTGGGCACGTTCCTGGGGATCCTGCTGGCCTATGGCTTCGTGGAGCCCCTGGGCGGCCTGATGGAACAAAAGACCGAAGATGCCGCCAAGGAATTCCTGTGCATCAAGTCCACGCTGCTGGCCAGCATGCAGGGCTACAACCCCGCCACCGCCATCGAATTCGGCCGCAAGGTTTTGTTCTCCACCGACAGGCCGACCTTCGCCGAGCTTGAAGGACATGTGAAAGGCAAGAAGTAAGCCCGCACTACCATGGCAGAAAAGAAGCTCCAGCCCATCATCATCAAGCGCATCAAGAAGGGCGGCCATGCCGTCCATGGCGGCGCCTGGAAGATTGCCTATGCCGACTTCGTGACGGCGATGATGGCGTTCTTCCTGCTGATGTGGCTGCTGGGCTCTACCGCCAAGGGGGAGCTGCAGGGCATTTCTGCCTATTTCAGCTCCCCGCTCAAGGTGGCCATGACCGGTGGTGATGGCGCCGGCAACAGCTCCAGCGTGATCCCGGGCGGCGGCAACGATCTCTCGAAGGTGCACGGCCAGGTGCGCCGCTCGGACTCCGACCCCGACAAGGACCGCCGCGCCAGCATCGACAACGCACGCGCCGAGCGCGCCAAGCAGGACCAGGAGCGCATCAAGGCGCTGCAGGCCAAGATCGACGCCCTGATCACCGAAAACCCGCGCCTGAACGAATACAAGTCCCAGATCCGCATCGATGTCACGCCCGACGGGCTGCAGATCCAGATCGTGGACGACCAGAACCGCCCCATGTTCGACAGTGGCAGTGCGCTGGTGAAACCCTATATGCGCGACATCCTGCGTGAAATCGGGGCCGCGCTGGGCGGGGTGGAAAACCGCATCAGCCTGGCTGGCCACACCGATGCCGTGCCCTATGGCAACAGCGAGCGCGGCTACAGCAACTGGGAGCTTTCGGCCGACCGGGCCAATGCCTCGCGCCGCGAGCTGGTGTCTGCCGGCATGCCCGACGGCAGGTTGGGCCGCGTGGTGGGATTGGCCGCCAGCGATCTGCTCGAACCCACGAATCCGCGCGCACCCGCCAATCGCCGTATTACCATCACGGTGCTGACCCGCGAGGCCGAAGAACGCCTCATGGGCAAGGGGACTCCTGCGGCGGCAAGCCCTCCTGCAGAGCTGCCGACGGAAAAGCGCGAAAATCCAACGCCTGGCGGGTGATCGTTACGACTTGTCACCAAACCTGCCACACTTGACAATACAACCAGCCTATTTCGACCGAAAGGGTCCCACGTGACCACAGCCCTTCGCTTCTTGATCGTTGACGACTTCTCCACCATGCGGCGCATCGTCCGCAATCTGCTCAAGGAGAGCGGATTTGCCGATGCAGACGAGGCCGAAGATGGCGTCGCCGCACTGAACAAACTGCGCAACAGCAAGTTTGACTTCGTGGTGACGGACATCAACATGCCCAACATGAACGGTTTCCAGCTCCTGGCGGAAATCAAGAAAGACGACAAGCTCAAACACCTTCCGGTGCTGATGGTGACCGCCGAAGCCCGCAAGGAGGACATCGTCGCGGCCGCCCAGGGCGGGGCAGCCGGTTACATCGTCAAGCCCTTCACCAAGGCCACTCTGGAAGAAAAGGTCCTGCTGATTCTCAAGAAGATGGGGCTGTGACGCCATGGAAACCCCTGACACCCCCCCTGGTGAGCCCACGGCCGAGGTCCACCACAAGATCGGCCTGCTGACCCGCCAGCTGCACGATTCGCTCAACGAACTGGGCTACGCAGACAAGCTGCGCGGCTCCATGGGCGAGTTGCCCGACGCCCAGAGCCGCCTGTCCTACATCGCCCGCCTGACGGGCGAGGCCGCAGAAAAAGTGCTCACCCGGGTCGAACAGGCCAAGGCACAGCATGATTTCATCGCCGCCGAGACACGCCGCGTAGTGGCCTCGCTGGTCAAAGACCCTGTGGCTGCCGTGGCCAAGGGCGAGATCATGAACTTCCTGACCGACGTGGAACGCGTCACCATGGAAGCCGATACGCACCTGACCGAAATCATGATGGCGCAGGACTTCCACGACCTCACGGGCCAGGTGATTGCCCGGGTGGTCAATCTGGCTGCCACCATCGAGGAGCAACTGGTCCAGCTGCTGATCCAGACTGCCCCGCCCACCGCCAACGTGCCCGCCGCGCTGGTGGAGGTTCCGCGCGAGCACCTCGCCGGCCCCGTGGTGGACCCGGAAAACACTGCGGACATCGTGACCGACCAGTCCCAAGTGGACGACCTGCTGGCCAGCCTGGGTTTCTGACCCTCCCCTCGACTGGCGTGGCACCGCCCGGCGGCGCATCAGCGCCCGCCATGCAGCGCATGGCATGCGCTCGCGCTCTACACAGTGCGGCCCTGTAGCAAGGTACGAGGGAAAAGGGCCCCGCAGCCGCCCTTTATCCGTCTTTAGATTTCCGGGTCGCTCACGACAATGGCAGGACACAAGTTGTCACGCCATCATGGAATCCAGCCAAGAAAAAAGCCTACCGGCGTCCGAGCGAAAGCTGCAGAAGGCACGCACGGACGGACAGGGTGCGCGTTCACGCGACCTGTCCCACCTGGCCATTCTGGGTGCGGGAGGCGCCGCCATGCTGGTCCTGGCTCCAACGCTCATGGAGCACCTGCAGCAGGCGCTGGCCCACCAACTGGTGTTCAACGCCAGCATCGTGATGGCGCCCGCCACCATGGTCGATCGCATGCAGACCATGGTCATCGTGGGCCTGGTAGCCAGCACGGTGTTCGCGCTGCTCACCAGCGGCGCCGCGCTGCTCAGCGCCATCGGTGCCGGCGGCTGGATCTTCAGCATGAAGCCCATCAGCCCCCAGTTCAACCGCCTGAACCCCATCTCCGGGGTGGCGAACCTGTTTTCCAAGCAGCAGATGGCCAACGTGGCGAAGATGGTGCTGATGACGGCCATCATCTCCGCCGTGGCCTGGCACTACATGTCGGGCAGCATCGAGCGCGTGGCCATGCTGGTGCTGCAGCCCTCGCCCATGGCGATCCGCCACATGTCCGAGTGGCTCACCTCCGGCGTCAGCCTGATGCTGCTGGTGGTTTTTCTGGCAGCACTGATCGACGTGCCGCTGCAGTCTTACTTCTTCAAGGCGCGCCTGAAGATGTCGCACGAGGAAGTCAAGCAGGAACACAAGGAATCCGACGGTGACCCGCATACCAAGGGCCGCATCCGCCAGAAGCAGCGCGAGATGGCGGACGGCGCCAGCGTGGCGGCGGTTCCCAAGGCGGATTTCGTGGTGATGAACCCCACCCACTATGCCGTGGCCCTGAAGTACGACGACAAGACCATGGCCGCCCCGCAGGTGATCTCGCGCGGCACCGACCTCACGGCCATGCGCATCCGTGACCTGGCCCGCGCCCACGACGTGCCGGTGCTGCAGTCCCCCATGCTGGCCCGCGCGCTCTACGCGCACGCCGAGATCGACCAGGCCATCCCCGCCACCCTGTACGCCGCTGTGGCCCAGGTACTGGCCTATGTGTACCGCCTCAAGGCCGCTCTGCGCGGCGAAGGGCAGATGCCCGACGCGCTGGTTGAGCCTTTCGTTCCCCCTGAGCTTGATCCGCTGAACAAGACGTCTTCCACCGTGCAAGGCACCGCCCCATGAACAATTCCGTGAATTACCTTCGGCTGTGGGCGGGCAAGAACACATCGGCCCTCCAGGGCATGTCGGCACCGCTGCTGGTGGTGGCCATTCTGGCGCTGATGGTGCTGCCCATCCCGCCGTGGCTGCTGGACACCTTCTTCACGCTGAACATCGCCGTCGCCCTGATGGTGATGATGGTCTCGGCCTACATGATCCGGCCGCTGGACTTTGCCGCCTTTCCCTCGGTGCTGCTGCTTACCACGCTGATGCGCCTGTCGCTGAACGTGGCCTCCACCCGGGTCGTGTTGCTGGAAGGCCACACCGGCCCCGGTGCCGCTGGCGCCGTGATCGAGGCCTTCGGCCACTTCCTGATCGGCGGCAACTTTGCCGTGGGCCTGATCGTGTTTGCCATCCTGGTGGTGATCAACTTCGTGGTGATCACCAAGGGCGCCGAGCGCATTGCCGAAGTGTCGGCCCGCTTCACGCTGGATGCCATGCCCGGCAAGCAGATGGCGGTGGACGCCGACCTCAACGCCGGCCTGATCGACGAGAAGGAAGCCAAGCGCCGCCGCGCCGAAGTTGGCGAGGAAGCAAACTTCTTCGGCTCCATGGACGGTGCCTCCAAGTTCGTGCGCGGCGATGCCGTCGCCGGCATCCTGATCCTCTTGATCAACATCATCGGCGGCTTCGCCATCGGCGTTCTGCAGCACGACCTCACCGCCAAGCAGGCCGCCGACAGCTACATCCTGCTGGCCATCGGTGATGCGCTGGTCGCCCAGATCCCCGGCCTCTTGATCTCGGTGGCCGCTGCCATGGTGATCTCGCGCGTCGGCAAGGAACAGGACATGGGCCGCCAGATCGTGCAGCAGCTGTTCATGTCGCCCCGCGTGCTGGGCGTCACGGCCGGCATCCTGATCCTGCTCGGCCTCATCCCCGGCATGCCGCACTTGGTGTTCCTGATCACCGGAGCGCTGCTCGGCTACTGGGCGTGGACGCTCTACGAGCGCCAGCAGGTGCCCGAGGAAGTGGCCCCGCCGCCCCCCGTGGCCGCCGATGGCGAAGCCACCTGGGACGACCTGCAGCCCGTGGACCTGCTCGGCCTGGAACTGGGCTACCGCCTGATCACGCTGGTGGACAAGAGCCGCCAGGGCGACCTGCTGACCCGCATCAAGGGCGTACGCCGCAAGTTTGCGCAGGAAGTGGGCTTCCTGCCCCCTGCCGTGCATGTGCGCGACAACCTCGAACTCAAGCCCAGCGGCTACCGCATCACGCTGCGTGGCGTGGTGGTGGGCGAAGGCGAGGCCTTCCCCGGCATGTTCCTGGCCATCAACCCCGGCGGCATCACCACGCCGCTGATCGGTACCCCGACCACCGACCCGGCCTTCGGTCTGCCCGCGCACTGGATCGATGATCGCCAGAAGGAAGCGGCGCAAATGGCCGGCTTTACGGTCGTTGATTCGGAAACCGTGATGGCGACGCATTTGTCACACTTGATGCAAGTGCAGGCAGCCAAGCTGTTGAGCCGCACCGAAACGCAGCAACTCGTGGAACACGTCGCCAAACTGGCCCCCAAGCTCATCGAAGAAGTCGTCCCGAAAATGGTCTCCATCGCCACGTTCCAGAAAGTCCTCCAGCTGCTGCTGGAGGAGTCTGTGCACATCCGCGATATCCGCACCATCATCGAGACCCTGGCCGAGCACGCCGGTGGCATCTCCGACCCCGTGGAACTGGCGCGCCGCGTACGCATCGCCCTGTCGCCCGCCATCGTCCAGCAGATCTACGGCCCGACGCGCGAGCTCAACGTCATCGCCATCGAACCCGGCCTGGAGCGCCTCTTGGTGCAGGCCCTGGGCAACACCGCCAGCCCGGCGCTGGACCCTGGCGTGGCCGACATCCTGACGCAGAAGGCCGCCGAAGTGGCCCTGCGCCAGGAGGAGATGGGCCTGCCCGCCTGCCTGCTTGTTCCCGACCAGATCCGCACTGCGATCTCCCGCCTGGTGCGCCGCGTGGCGCCCCGCCTGCAGGTCCTTGCGCACAGCGAAATCCCTGAGACCCACACCATCCGCATTGGGCCCATCCTCAAAGGTGCATCATGAACATCAAACGCTTTCACGCTGCTACGTCCCGTGAAGCACTGGCCAAAGCACGCATGGCCTTTGGCGAGGGCACACTGATCCTGTCCAACCGCCCCACCGCCAACGGCGTGGAGGTGATGGCCACCGCCGAGGACACGCTCTCGTCGCTGGACAGCGCCGCGGCGGCCAGGCAATCGAGCGCGCCCTCCCCCCTGGCACAGGCCAGCCAGCGCCAGCAGCTGCAACAGCAGCCGCCCCGCGCTGCGCAGCAGCCGGCCGCTGCGGCCCACCGCAACCCGGTGGAGGAAGACACCGAGCAGTTGGCCATGAGCACCCTGTCCTTCCAGGACTATGTGCGCGAGCGCATGCTGCGCCGCCGCCACGAGGCCATCAGCGGCCCGTCCGACCCGGTTCCCATGATGGAGCGCAGCCGCGACCGTGCCGCTGAGCTGGCCCGTGAGCGCCCCGCCGCCCAGGTGGCGCGCCACAACCCGCTGCGCTCGATCCCCATGGACCTTGCAGAGCCCGCGCCCCGCAAGCAGCAGCAGCAGCGCCAGGAAGCCCCCTCGCTGTCGAACGCACAGGTGAACAACCAGCAGAACCTGATGAGCGAGCTGCACTCGATGAAGGAGCTGATCGAGGACCGCTTCAACACGCTGGCCTGGCTGGGCCAGGCGCGCCAGAATCCGATCCAGTCCAACCTGATGCTGAAGATGATCCGCGCCGGCTACTCGCCCGCCCTGGCCCGCGCCGTGCTCGAGCGCATGCCCGAGGAACTCTCGGCCGGCGAATCCGTGCGCTGGCTCATGGAGGTGCTGGAACGCAACCTCAAGACCGACACGGATGCCGCGCCCCTGTACGAGCAGGGTGGCATCTTCGCCATGGTGGGCTCCACCGGCGTCGGCAAGACCACCACCACTGCCAAGCTGGCCGCCTTGTGCGCGCGCATCCATGGCCCCGGCAGCGTGGGCCTGATCACCCTGGACACCTACCGCGTGGGCGCCCATGAACAGCTGCGCACCTATGGCCGCATGCTGGGCATCGTGGCCCACCTGGCCCACGACCGTGCAGCACTGCAGGACCTGCTGGGCCTGCTCAGCGGCAAGAAGATGGTCCTGATCGACACCACCGGCGTCGCCCCACGCGATCCACGCAAGCGCGACATGCTCGACGTGCTGGACCTGCCCCACGTCAACCGCCTGCTGGTGCTCAATGCCGGCTGCCACGGCGACACGCTGGACGATGTGCTGACCGCCTTCAAGACCAAGGGCTCGCAGCAGGCCATCCTGTCCAAGGTGGACGAGGCCGTGAAGCTGGGCCCCTCCATCGACGCCCTGATCCGCCACCAGATGGTGCTGCGCGGCGTGACCAATGGCCAGCGCGTGCCCGAGGACTGGGAAGCGGCCGATGCCCACCAGCTCATCAGCACCTCGATGCGCGCGCCGGTCAAGTCGCCGTTCGACCCCAAAGCCAGCGACCTGAATTTCTTCTTCTCGCATTCACCCGAATTGGTAACCGACAGGGGGTTGGTCGATGCTTGATACCGGCTTTCACCAGGCTGCGGGGCTGCAAAGCCTCACCCCGCAGACCGAACTGCGCGTGCTGGCCGTGGCCAGCCAGGAACAGGCCGGCAGCGGCCTCGAGACCCTTTGGCAGATCTGCGCCAGCCTGCAGCGGATGGGCTACCCGGTTGTGGTGCTCGACGCCACGGGCTACGAGACCGACGAGTCCCCGGGCCTGTACCACCTGCTGCGCCGGGCACCCTGGCACGACGGCATGGACCAGGGCGCCGCAGCCTCCTCCCTGGCGGTGATCCCCGCCGCTCGGGGCCTGTGGCAGATCAGCCGGGCCGACCGCCCGGCGCATGTCTCGCCGCTGCAGGACATCCAGCCCTACGTGCGCGCCTACAGCATCCTGGTGCTGCACGCCCCACCTCCCCTGCTGGGCCAGTTGCTCACCCACACCCGGACCATGCCGCTGATGGTGATGGAGGGCGCCGCAGCAGGCGTGCTCACCACCTACAAGAGCTTGAAGCAGATGGCCCAGCACACCGGCCTGTCCTGCACCGTGGCGGCACTGTTGCGCGGCTCGGGCACGGCCGAGCGCCGCAAGACCCTTGCCGCATTGCAGACATTGCAGGACTGCGCCGAGCGCCACCTGGGCGGTCAGGTGCACACTACCGCCGTCTCCACCCAGAATCCCCAGGACCTGCAGCGCCTGGCCTTGCAACTGCTGGAAAACGCGGGCACCATCAATGGAACGATGGCGGCTGCAGCTGCAATTGCATCCAGCAATTTTGCTGGTATACCTGCAGCTGCACATCTTCTCCGGAGCCACTGATCTGATGTACACCGCCAAAGGCCAGCTCGATCGTGATGCGATGATTCGCCAGCACGTGCCCCTGGTACGGCGGATCGCACACCACATGATCGCCAAGCTGCCTCCCAATGTAGAGCTGGACGATCTGATCCAGGTCGGCATGATGGGCCTGGCGGAAGCACTTTCGCGCTACGAGGCCGCACAGGGCGTGCAGTTCGAGACCTTTGCCACCCAGCGCATCCGCGGCGCCATGCTCGATGAGCTGCGCGAAGGCGACTGGATGTCGCGCAGTTCGCGCAAGAGCCAGAAGGACATCGAGCAGGCCGTCAACCGGCTGGAGCAGCGCCTGGGCCGCAGCCCGCTCGAATCGGAGATCGCCAGCGAGATGGGCATGGCCCTGCCCGAATACCAGAGCCTGCTGGGCCGGGTGCGGGGCACGCAGCTCGTGTACCTGGAGGACATGACCCACAGCAATGACGACGATGATGGCTTCCTCGACCGCCATGTGGGCGACGAGGCAGCCAACCCGCTCGAAATGCTGCGCGACCACCGCCTGCGCTCGGCGCTGGTCACGGCCATCGAGTCACTGCCCGAGCGCGAACAGCACATCATGGGCATGTACTACGAGCACGACATGAATCTCAAGGAGATAGCGGCCGTGCTCGGGGTCACCGAATCCCGTGTGTGCCAGCTGCACAGCCAGTCGATCGCTCGCTTGCGGGCGAAGATGCGCAGTCACTAGGGCCTGTTCACACTGATTTCGGGGTCGCGAAGGCCCTTGCCGGCGTGCCAATCTAAGCGCGCGACGCAGCGTGTGCCCTTGCACACGCAAGGAGCGCAACGACGAGTGGCGCGCCGGCAAGGGCCTTCCCTTCGGGTTGCCCGGCCTGGGGGCCGTCTGCGGCGTTGCCCGCGCTTGCAAGGTGCACACCTTGCTGCGCACGGGCGCCTTGCATCCAGCCCCCAGGCCGGGCAACGCGATCCCCGAAATCAGTGTGAACAGGCCCTAGTACATCCCCCTGAGGCGCAGACGCGCCTTAACCCCTTCTCTCGAATTACTGCGTAATTCGGGAAGGGGGACGCAGCCAGTGCGGCGGGGCGGCCCTTGCACGGCTGCCCTGGTATGGGGCAGCGCGCTATCCACGGGTTTGCCCTGGCGCTTGCGCGCCATTCAGGGCAGCGCCTATGTACTAGTACAAAAAAGAATCGTGGCCATACAGCGCGACTTTGCCGCGCGCCGATCAGCCGGCCGAGCGGTAGATCTTGGCGATGCCGGCGGCTTGTTGCTTGCCGCCCAGGCCATTGCCGTAGGTGGCATTGGCGGAGCTGTCCTGGGAGGGGACGAGCACGGCGGTCTGGCGGTCGGTGATGGCGGCCAGGCGGGCCAGGCTTTCGCGGTGCACCACCAGGGTGGCGGCGATGGCGTCCATGCGGGCTTTGAGGGCGGGGGTGATGCTGCTCACCTGCTGGCGCGACAGGTCCAGTGCATACGAAAAACGGGCTGCAGTGTCGCGCAGCCCGGTGCTTGCTTGTTCGAGGGTGGGGGCATCGGCCTTGAGCAGGGCGGCAGACACCATCTTGATGTGCTGCTCGACGGCCTGCAAAGCGTCTTCCAGAGGCGTGGTCACGGCTTGTCCTGGTGAATGCGGACCGGTGACGCCTGGAAGAAAGGGGTCACGCTAGCCGCGCGAGCGGGAAAAAATCTCTTGGGCGTTGGCCAGCAGCTTGTCGGCAATCGCGCCGGCGCTGACCGTGAACGTGCCCTTTTCAATGGCTGCACGCACCGCCGCCACCTTCTTGGTGTCGAAATCGCCCGAGGCACGGCCCGTCTGGTCCAGGGCACGTGCTGCGGTGGAAACCGTCACAGGCACGCCAGGGGCCGGGGCAGCCGCAGTGCCCGTTGCCACTCCTTGGGGCGTAGCAGGGGCTGCAGCGGGGGCCTTGGCCTGCTTGGCCTGCCCCGTTTGCGCCAGTGCGCCCGGAAGTTCCGGTGGTTGACCTATCTTCATCGCCTTCTCCAGCGCTCCGATGACACGGAGCTCGTAGCAATGTTTTCGACCCTTTGGCGCTGGACTTTAGCTATTTATGCAGGCGGGATGAATCAAAGGGTAACGTCAACCGTCCCATTTTCACCCACAATACCAGAGATGGTACGGCCATTGTCCATGCGTACACGCACAGTCTGCCCTACGGCGCCCGCAGAGAGTGCCTGCCCTGCCGAGGTTACCGCATAACCCGGCCCTTGCGCCACCACCCGCACCTGGGCGCCGGCCTTGAAAATGCTCGGTGCACGCACCATCGGCTGGCGCAAGGCCTGCCCTGCCACCAGGGGGCGCGAGGCGATCTGGCCGACCCACTGGTCGGGATTGGCCACGATGGCGGCCGCATCGGCCGCCCAGTCCACCTCGGCCTCGGTGGCGTCATTGGCGCTCAACACGGCACCGGAGGACACATTGCCCGTCAGCACCCACGCCGGACCCCAGGCCTTGACCGTGACGGGCAGGAACACGTTCCAGGCGGTCTGCCCTTCCACGCAGCGCAGGCCCAGCCGGGTGCGGCCCCACAGGCGCGAACCTGCCGGCAGATAGGGTTCGACCCGGGCGCAGGGGGCCAGGCGCAACCGGCTGTCCAGCGCACCAATGCTCACCTCCATGCGCAGCGGCAGGCCGGCAGGCTGGTTGCGCGTGATCGCATCGTCCAGCCAGCGCTGGGTCAGGGCGGGCAGGTCTGCGGCGGGGTCGGCCACTGCCTGGGCCTGGGCCATGCCAGCGGCCAGCACGCAGGCCAGTGCGGCCAGCGCGGTGCGGCCGGCCGTGAACAGGGATGGGAATGCTGATGCCATGGGGCGCCTCCTGGTACGTCAGTGCGGCCCTGCGACACGGTGCAGGGGCCATTTCACGACCATCACTGTAGGCCCCCTGGCCGCCGCCGAACCCCCGAACTGCGGCCCCAAACGCGGGCTCTTCGCGCTTTAGAAAATCCGGGCGGTTTTCATAATCGAGCCACGCCAGAAAACCGTTTTTGCTGGCGCTTTCGCAACCTGGACGTGAGGCAGACATGCTTGACAAGATGACCAACCGGCTGGACTTCCACGGCAACGCACTGATCCTGCGTGCCGAGCGCCAGCGCGCCATCGCCAGCAATATTGCGAATGCCGATACCCCCGGCTACGTCGCACGCGACTTCAAATTCTCCGACGCGCTGAGCAACGCCACGGGCGAGCGCTCCTCGTTCACCGAATCGCCACACCGCCTGTCCACGACCACGCTGGGCAGCTCCGGCTACACCAGCGAGCGGCCCACGGTCACCATCGGCACCGATCCGCGGCACATCGCCGCCTCCTCTGCCGACCCGGGCACTTCGGCCGAGCTGGGGAGCAAGGGCAAGTTGGCCTATTCCGTGCAGACCCAGCCCAGCCTGGACAACAACTCGGTGGACCTGGACCGCGAACGCGCCGCCTTCGTGGACAACGCCGTGCGCTACGAAGCCACGCTGCGCTTCATCAACGGCAACGCCAAGACCATGCTCAGCGCCATCCAGGGCCAGTAAGCCCTTTAGCGATAGAAGAGGCACCCCACCATGTCCATGTTCTCCATCTTCAACGTTTCGGGCAGCGCCATCAGTGCGCAGTCCCAGCGCCTGAACGTCGTGGCCAGCAATCTGGCCAACGTCGATGCAGTGGCCGGCCCCGACGGCAAGGCCTACCAGGCCCGCCAGGTGGTCTTTCGCACCACCAACATGGGACAGGAAGGCTCAGACGGCGTGCGCGTGAGCGCCATCACCGAAAGCAATGTGCCCGGCCGCAAGATCCACGACCCCAGCCATCCTTCTGCCGATGAGCAAGGCTACGTGACCCACTCCAACGTGAACGCCGTGGAGGAGATGGTGAACATGATTTCAGCGTCGCGCTCGTACCAGAACAACGTCGAGGTGATGAACACGGCCAAGTCACTTCTGCTCAAGACCCTGCAGATGGGCCAGTAACCCCCGGGAGACCCTCGCCATGATCCTCAGCGCCACCAATGCCGCCACCACCGCCGACACCGCCAATGCCAAGGCGACCGCGGCCAACGACCCTGCGGCCTCGCAGGACCGGTTCCTCAAGCTGCTGGTTGCGCAGCTGAACAACCAGGACCCGATGAACCCGCTGGACAACGCCCAGATGACCTCGCAGATCGCACAGATCAACACCGTCACCGGCATCCAGCAGCTCAACACCACCATGCAGAGCATGGCCGCGCAGTTCAACTCGCTGCAGGTCATGCAGGGCACGACCCTGGTCGGGCGCAACGTGCTGACCGAAGGCACGGGCATGACCGTGGCCGATGGCGTGGGCAAGGCCGGTTTCGAGATTCCGTACGCCGCCACCAAGGTGCAGGTGGAAGTCGTGACGCCCGGCGGCCAGGTGGTCGATACCCTGGACCTGGGCCCCAAGGACCAGGGGCGCCACAACTTCGAATGGGATGCGAGTGCCTACAAGGGCAGCACTGCGGGCCTGCAGTTCCGCGTCAAGGCGGTCAATGGCGCCACCACGCTCGAATCCACGGCCCTCACCCTGTCCAAAGTCACGGCGGCAGGCGCCACCGACGGCCAACTGGTGCTCACGCTGGCCAACGGCAAGAACATCAACTACAGCCAGATCAAGTCGCTGGTCTGACGCCCCAACCGCCCACTCTTCACTGAACACGCCCCCTCCAAGGAGAACACCATGAGTTTCCAGCAAGGCCTCTCCGGCCTGAACGCCGCCAGCAAAAACCTCGATGTGATCGGCCACAACATCGCCAACTCCAACACCGTGGGTTTCAAGGCATCGCGTGCTGAGTTTGCCGAAATGGTGGCCAATGCCATCGGCTCGGCTGGGGGCTCCAACGCCGGCATCGGGGTGGAAACCGCCAACGTGGCCCAGCAGTTCACCCAGGGCAACCTGACCATCACCGGCAACAGCCTGGACGTGGCGATCAACGGCAACGGCTTCTTCACGCTGCAGCTGCCCGACGGCTCCTCGGCCTATACCCGCGCCGGCAATTTCAAGCTGGACAAGGTGGGCAACATGGTCACCAACGACAACGCCAAGGTGATGGGCTACCCCATCGACCCCGCCACTGGCCTGCGCTCGGGCACCGACCCGATTCCCATGGTGTTCCCCACGTCCGAACCCATCCCCGCCAAGCAGACCACGAAGATCACTGCGGCCTTCAATCTGGACGCGCGCGCCACCGACGCCGCTGGCGACCCGGCCGCCACACCACCCGTGCCAGCCACCCCGCGCGCCACCTACGGCACCTCGATCAACGTGTTCGACAGCCAGGGCGTGGCCAAGCCGGTCAACCTGTACTTCCAGAAGACCGCCACGGACAACACCTGGGACGTGTACGACACCCTCGACGATCCCACGGCCGTGCCGCCCGTGGTGGGCACGGCCATCGGCCAGATCACCTTCGACAACAACGGCGTGATCACCGGCCCGGCCGCCACGCCGCCGGCCACCGGCTTCTCGCTGGCGCTCAGCGTGAACCCCACACCGCCCAACCCGAACAACCTGCCCGCCTACAACGTGGACGTGAACCTGGACGACGTCACGCAGTTCGGCCGCAAGTTCGCCGTGTCCGACCTGTCCCAGGACGGCTACACCGCAGGCGACCTGACGGGCATCAATGTCGAGAACAACGGCATGATCATGACGCGCTACTCCAACGGCGTCACCCGCGCCGAGGGCCAGATCGCGCTGTCGAGCTTTCGCAACACCCAGGGCCTGGCCTCGGTGGGCGGCAACAACTGGGTCGCCACCTTCGAATCGGGCCAGCCGGTCACCGGCACGGCCACCGACGGCAACTTCGGCGCCCTGCGCTCGGGTGCGCTGGAGGACTCCAACGTGGACCTCACGGCCGAGCTCGTGAACATGATGACCGCGCAGCGCAGCTACCAGGCCAACGCGCAGACCATCAAGACACAGGACCAGATCATGTCCACCCTGGTGAACCTGCGCTGATCCAGCGCATGACCTCCTGACCGCAGAGAAACGCCATGGACCGCATCATCTACACCTCCATGACCGGGGCCAACGCCGCTGCCCACCGGCAGGCGGTTCTGGCCAACAACCTGGCCAACGTGTCCACCAACGGCTTTCGCGCGGAGATGTCCACCTTCCGCTCCGTACCGCTGCAAGGCGACGGCTCCACCACGCGCGTGTTCGCGCTGGAGGCCACCTCGGGCCACGTGGACACGCCCGGTCCCGTGCAACGCACGGGCCGCGCCCTGGATGCCATGCCCATCGGCAAGTCCTGGTTTGCCGTGCAGGGCCTGGATGGCGTGGAGGCCTACACCCGCAACGGCGGCCTGGAGGTCTCGCCCACAGGTGCCCTGCTCACCAACACCGGCCTGCCCGTGCTGTCCGACGGCGGCGGCCCCATTGATGTGCCGCCAGGCTCGGAGGTCTCGCTGGGTTCGGACGGCACGCTCACCGCCAAGACAGCAGGGCAGCCCCCCGCTGCCATCGGCCGCCTGAAACTGGCCACGCCCACCCCCGAAGACCCGCTCAAGCGCGGCGATGACGGGCTGTTTCGCACCACCTCTGGCGACCCGCTCCCCAACGACGCCAATGCGCGCCTGCTGGCAGGGGCCATCGAGGGCTCCAACGTGAACGCGGTGGAGACCATGGTCGGCATGATCGCCGCCTCGCGCCAGTTCGAGCAGCAGATCAAGATGCTGCAGACCGCCGAAACCAATGACAAGGCCGCCAGCCAGCTGCTGAGCATCAACGGCTGACCATCCCCATAAGCGCAAGGAAACGCCATGATCAACTCCCTGTGGATTGCCAAGACCGGCATGGAAGCCCAGCAGACCCAGCTGGACGTCATCTCCCACAACCTGGCCAATGTGTCCACCACCGGGTACAAGCGCGCCAATGCGGTGTTCGAGGACCTGATCTACCAGAACCTGCGCCAGGTGGGCGCCCAGACCACCGAGCAGAACCAGTTGCCCACCGGCCTGCACCTGGGCCTGGGGGTGCGCACCGTGGCCACCGCCCGCAACTTCATGCAGGGCAGCATGCAGCAGTCCAACAACAACCTGGACGTGGCCATCAAGGGCAACGGCTTCTTCGAGGTCACGCAGCCCGACGGAACCATCGGCTACACCCGCGACGGCTCGTTCCAGCTCGACTCGCAGGGCCGCCTGGTGAACTCCAGCGGACTGCCGATTGCCAATGGCATCACCGTGCCACCGAATGCCACCAGCGTGACCATCAGCGCCGAAGGCGCCGTGTCCGCCACGGTACCGGGCAACACCGCACCGCAACCCCTGGGCAACCTCGCCATGTCCACCTTCGTGAACCCAGGTGGCCTGGAGCCGCGCGGGCAGAACCTGTTCATCGAAACCGCCGCATCCGGCCAGCCCCAGCAGGGAACGCCGGGCACCAACGGCCTGGGCACCGTCATGCAGGGCTACCTCGAAACCTCCAACGTGAACGTGGTGCAGGAGCTGGTGACCATGATCCAGACCCAGCGCGCCTACGAAATGAATTCCAAGGCCATCCAGACCTCGGACCAGATGCTGGCCAAGCTGAGCCAGATGTAAGCAGACAGGCCACAAGCCCTTGCGCCAGGACCCTCGCCATGACATTCCTCTCCACCTTGCACCACAGCGCCCGCACCCGTCTCCTTGCATGGCCGGCCCTGGCCGCCGCCGTGCTGAGCGCAGGCTGCGCCAGCATGTCCCCGCCCCCCCCCGTGGACATCCTGCCCACCGCGCCGCCGCCCCTGGCCATGGCGCCGCGCACGCCACCGCCAGTCACCGGCGGCCTGTTCCACACCGCCAGCTACCGCCCCTCGTTCGAGGACCGGCGTGCACGCTTGGTGGGCGACAACGTCACCATCCAGATCGTTGAGAACGTGACGGCCAGCCAGAAATCCTCGTCCACCGTGGACCGCACCTCCAAGGTCAGCAGCGGCGTGACGGCACTGCCGTTCACCGGCCAGAAGTTCACCGACAAGCTGGGCGTGGGGGCCAACTCGGAAAATGCTTTTGAAGGCAAGGGCGGCACGGAGAGCGCCAACACCTTCCAGGGCTCGATCACGGCGATCGTCATCGACGTGCTGCCCAATGGCCATCTGGTCGTGGCCGGCGAAAAGCAGATCGGCGTGAACCAGAACGTGGATGTGCTGCGCTTCTCCGGCACGGTGGATCCGCGTGCCCTGCAACCCGGCTCCATCGTGGCTTCCACCCAGGTGGCCAATGTGCGCGTGGAATCGCGCGGGCGCGGCGCCCAGGGCGAGGCCCAGGTCACCGGCTGGCTGGGCCGCTTCTTCAACACCGTGACGCCGTTCTGATACAAAATGTGACCAAACGCATGCGACCTGCCCCGACCAGGGCAGGCGGCGCAGCGCCCCTTTCGCATTCAGACCCGAGGTTCACGATGTCTTTTTTCCGCAGCTTCCTGGCCTGTGGCCTCACGGCCCTGGCCGCTGCATTCGCGCCAGTTGCCCAGGCGCAGCCGACCACCTATGCCTACTCCGTGGCGCTGACACTGGCCGCGCCCAAGGGTTCGGCTTCCGAAACCGCCTCCAAGAACAAGACCCTGCCCGCAGGCATCAAGTTCTCGCCCTGCGACGCCACGGCACTGGACCAGTTCGCATTCACCATCAAATACGACGCCGGCAAGGCTGCGGTGGGCACCACCCCGGGCACGCTGCAGAACGTATATGTGATCTTCCACCGGGACGGCAGCTTCGTCTTTCCCCTGGTGCGCTCGCCGCTGATCACCACCGGCGCCATCTTCAAGGTGTACGTGGCACCCGGCAACATCCAGACGACGGACGCCTACACCGCCGTGTCCGACAACCTGGGCGGGGCGCAGACCGAGGTGATCCTGGGTGGCAACCTCACGCTGCACGGGCTGGACTCCGGCGTCTGGCTGGTCACGGCCATCATCGCGCCGGCCGCCACGGTGAACTTCGACGATCCGCGCACCTGGAGCGCCTGGGACACCCTGCCATTCATGCTGCGCAAGCCCTGGAAGGGCTTCACGAACAGCTATTGCGAGTGATTCGCAGGGGCCTGCCAAAGCCAGGCAGCGCAGGCGGGCGGGTGCGGAAAATGTAACCAGGCCCCTCTTCCAAAAGGCGGGTGAATGCGCCTCTTTTTGGCCATTCCCCTGGGCGGCAGCAGCCCACAATGGAGGCCATGAAAGCCTTGCCCTCCCCCTTCCTGGCACACCCCCTGCGCGCGCTGTGGCTCTGTGCCATCGCCCTGGCGCTGGTGTGCGCGGCCTGGCCGGCCCATGCGCTGCGCATCAAGGAAATCGCGGCGGTGCAGGGCGTGCGCAGCAACCAGCTGACCGGCTATGGCTTGGTCGTGGGCCTGGACGGCACGGGTGACCAGACCACGCAGATGCCCTACACCACGCAGGCCATGTCCAACTACCTGCAGCAGATGGGCATCAGCCTGCCGCCCGGCACAGCCTCGCAGCTGCAGCTCAAGAACGTGGCCGCCGTGATCGTCACGGCCCAGTTGCCGGCCTTTGCGCAGCCCGGCCAGCAGATCGACGTCAACGTCTCGTCCATGGGCAATTCCAAGTCGCTCAAGGGCGGCCTGCTGATGGTCACACCGCTGCGCGGCGCCGACGGTGAAATCTACGCCCTGGCCCAGGGCAACCTGGTGGTGGGCGGTGCCGGCGCATCGTCCGGTGGCAGCAAGGTGCAGATCAACCACCTGGCCGCCGGCCGCATCCCCCTGGGCGCCCAGGTGGAGCGCTCCGTGCCCACGCCCCTCAACGAGGGCGACACCATCAGCCTGGGCCTCAACGCCTCCGATTTCCAGACCGCACGCCGCGTGGCCCAGGTCATCAACAGCCGCTTGGGCAATGGCCTGGCTACGGCACTCGACGGCCGTACGGTGCAGGTGCGCGCGCCCAGCGACCCTGGCGCCCGCGTAGGCTTCATCGCCGACCTGGAAGAGTTGCCGTTCGAGCTGTCCGCCCCCGCCGCCAAGGTGGTGATCAATGCCCGCACCGGCTCCATCGTGCTCAACCAGGCGGTGACCCTAGGTTCGTGTGCCATCGCGCACGGCAACCTGTCCATCACCATCAGTTCGCGCCCCGTCATCAGCCAGCCCAACCCGCTGTCGCAGGGGCAGACCGTGGTCGCGCAGCAAAGCGACATCAAGATCAACCAGGAGCCCGGCAACATCATCCAGATGCCGCCCTCGCCCCAGTTGGCCGACGTGGTGCGCGCGCTCAACTCGCTGGGCGCCACGCCCGGCGACCTGCTGGCCATTCTGCAGGCCATTAAGGCCGCCGGCGCACTGAACGCCGAGCTTGAAGTGATCTGACCATGTCCCTCACGCTGCCTTCGTCCTCCACCACCAGCACGTCCAATGCGCTGGCGGCAGACGTTCGCTCGTTGAACGCGCTCAAGTACGAGGCCGGCAACAACAACCCCCAGGCCACCAAGGAAGCGGCCAAACAGTTCGAATCGCTGTTCATGCGCGAACTGATCAAGAGCATGCGCGAGGCCACGATGAAATCCGGGCTCATGGATGGCGCCCAGGGCGACCTGGGCACCGACCTGCTCGACCAGCAGTTGTCGGTGCAGATGGCCGGCCAGTCGGGCGGCCTGTCCGAAGCCATTGCGCGCCAGCTCTCGCGCCAGATGGGTGGGCCAGACCCGTCCTTTTCCACACCCTCCACGGTGAGCCTGTCGCAGGTGCAGCGTCCGGCAGCCGCCAAGGTGAGCGCCAGCCCTGCCAGCACCGAGGCGGTAGGCCAGGCGCCCAAGGGCCGCGACGGCTTCGTGCAGCACCTGAGCGGCACGGCCGAGAAGGTGGCGCAGGAGAGTGGCATCCCCGCGAGCTTCATGCTCGGCCAGGCCGGCCACGAGACCGGCTGGGGCAAGAGCGAGATCAAGAACGCCGACGGCAGCAACTCCTTCAACCTGTTCGGCATCAAGGCCGGCAAGGGCTGGACGGGCAAGGTCGCCGAGATCACGACCACCGAATACATCAACGGCACGCCGCGCAAGGTGGTGGCCAAATTCCGGGCCTACGACTCGTACGAGGATTCGTTTCGCGACTACGCGCGCCTCATCAAGGAAAGCCCTCGCTATGAAAAGGCGCAGTCCGTGGCGCAGTCCGGCTCGGCCATGGCCTATGCCTCCGCATTGCAGAAGGCGGGCTATGCCACCGACCCCGAGTACGCCAAAAAGCTCAGCGGCGCCATCAACAGCGTGCAGCGTGCGCAGCAGCAGCGTGCGCAGGCTTGAGAACACGAGGTAAGCCATGAGTCTGCTCAACGTCGGCGCCCGCGCCCTGCTTGCCAACCAGGTGGCCCTGCAGACTGCAGGCAACAACATTGCCAATGTGAACACGCCCGGCTACTCGCGCCAGAGCGTGGTGCTGCAGACCGTGCAGGGCCAGTTCACGGGTGGCGGCTACATCGGCCAGGGTGTGGACGTGCAGACCATCCTGCGCAACCAGAGCGAGCTGCTCACGCGCCAGTCGGCAAGCGCCGGATCCGTGCAGGCCGGCGACATCGTGCGCGCCGAGCGCCTGCGCCAGCTGCAGGACGTGTTCAGCGGCGGGGCCACGGGCCTTGGCGCCGCCATCAACGACATGATGAACGCCTTCTCGGACGTGGTGAGCTCACCCACCGACATCACGGCCCGCACGCTGGCGCTCACGCGCATGGACGAGACGGCGTCCCGCATGCGCTCGGCTGGCGAGCGTGTCGACGAGATCCAGTACACGGTGAACGAGCAGCTGCAAAGCAGCATCACCGCCATCAACAGCCTGGCCGGCCAGATCGCCGCCGTGAACGAGCAGATCGCACGCGCCAAGGGCAACGGCCAGACCCCCAACGACCTGCTCGACAACCGCGACCAGTTGATCCGCGAGATGAACCAGTACGTGCAGACCACGCAGATTCCTGCGGACGACGGCACGATCGGCCTGTTCGTGGGCGGCAGCCAGCCGCTGGTGCTGGGCACCACGCCGTCGCAGGTGTCCGTGGACGATGCCACGCAGTTCCCTGGCAGCGGCCAGCTCAAGCTGTTCTTCAATCGCCCGGGATCGCCGGCCATCGAAGTGGACGAGAACACCATGGGCGGCGGGTCGGTCTCGGGGCTGCTGCGCTTCAACAACACCGACCTCGCCGAAAGCCGCAACCTGCTCGGGCGCATGGCCATGGCCATCGGCATGACCATGAACGAGCAGCACAAGCTCGGCCTCACGCTGGACGGCCAGATGGGCAAGGACCTGTTCTCTGTGCCGGCCAGCATGCCCGGCCTGACCAATGGCGTGGGCGTCGGTACGGTGGGCTTCACGGATCCGACCAAGTTCGCCGCCTCCGACTACGAGATTCGCTTCACCACCGGCACGGCCGGCCAGGTGGTGCGCCTGTCCGACGGCAAGGCCACGGCCTTCACCGACGCCGCCAACCTGGCGACGCTCACCATCGACGGCCTGCAGTTCAACCTCACCACGCCAGGCGCGCCGGGCGAGCGCATGCTGTTCCAGCCCTTCAGCACGGCGGGCTCCAACATCAAGGCGCTGGTGTACTCGCCACGCGACCTGGCGGCGGCCAACCCCATCAATGCGGCCATGGGCACCACCAATGGGGGCACGCTGCAGCTGGCAGGCCTGAAGGCCACGGCCAATGGCCTGGTGGCGCCGCCCATTCCCGGCGGCGTGACGCTGACCTTTGCCGCCGGCCCGCCCACCACCTACACCGTGACGGGATCGACCACGCCACCTTCGGGCACGGCCGGCCTGCCCTACACCTCGGGCACGCCCATCACCATCGACGGCTGGGAGATCAAGCTGCAGGGCACGCCCAAGTCCGGCGACACCGTGAAGGTGGGCAACTCCCTGGACCCCCAGTACGGCGACAACTACACGCGCAACGCCGGCAACGCCACATCGCTCATGAACCTGCGCGACGTGAAGATGTTCGACGAATCCACGCTCAGCGACGGCTATGCCGGCCTGATGGCCCAGGTGGGCACGCGCACCCAGAGCGCCACGTTCGCTGCCGAGCTGTCCACCACCATCGCCGGCAACCTGGAACGCGACCGAACGGCGGTCTCGGGCGTGAACCTCGATGAAGAAGCGGCCAAGCTGATCCAGTACCAGCAGGCCTACCAGGCATCCGCCAAAATGCTGCAGATTGCACAGAGCGTCTTCGACACCCTGATGCAGGGTCTGACGCGTTGATGTTTGAGAACAGGTCCAGGAGTTCGACATGAGCAATACCCTTTACCGCCTTGGCACCGCCAACATGTACGACAACGCGCTGCGCAACCTGGGCGCGCGCCAGACCAACCTGTCCAACCTGCAGGAGAATTTGACCTCAGGCAAGCGCGTCGTGCGCGCCAGCGACGATCCGGTTTCGGCCGCGCAGGCCGAACGCGCGCTCACCCGCATCACCCGCATCCAGACCGAGCAGCGCGCGCTGGAAACCCAGCGCAACGCCATCGCGCAGGCCGAGTCCTCGCTGGGCGATGCCATCGGGCTGGTGCAGAGTGCCCGCGAACTGATGGTCAGTGCCGGCAGCCCGGCCCTCACCAGCAGCGACCGCGCCACCATCGCCAACCAGTTGCAGGGCATCCGCGAGCAGTTGCAGGAAGTGGCCAACCGCAAGGACACCAACGGCATCCCCCTGCTGGGCGCACTGGGCAGCGCACTGGCGCCTTTCCTGGGCCCACAGTCCATCTCGCCGGACTATCTGTTCAACGGGCAGCCCGGACAGTCGGGCAGCACCGGTGTGTCGATCCCGAACACGCTGGACGGTGAATTCGCCTTCATGTTTGAGCCCCAGCGCGACGGGGCCTACAACGTGCAGGTGAACCCGGCAACCGTCAACAACAACCAGCAGTTGACCACCACCGGCGTCAAGCCGACCAACCTGAGCCTGGTGACCGGAGACAACTACTCCATCGCTTTCAGCGCGGTGGGCCCGGGCGCCACGGTCGGCACCAGCACGGCTACCTACACCATCACCAACACCACCACTGGCGTGGTGTCGGCCCCCGTCGTGGTGCCCGACTATCCGACCGACAAGCCCGTGACCATCTCGGTGACGGGTGTGCCGGGTCTGACCTTCGACATCACCGGTGCGCCAGCCAATGGCGACGCCATCACGCTGCAGCCCACCGCCAGCGTGTTCAGTACACTGGACAGTGCGATCCGCGACATCCGGGCAGCGCCCAACAGCAACGCCGCGACCCAGGCTGTCGGACAGGCCTTGACCAACATCGACATCGGCCTGGACCGCATCAGCAACATGCGCAGTTACTCGGGCGAGTTGCTCAACCGCGCCGACCGCATCACGGGCGACCAGGAAAAGCGCTCGGTCCAGCTCGAAGGCGACCGCTCCCGGGCAGAGGATCTGGATATGATCAAGGGCATTTCGGACTTCCAGAACCAGCAGGTGGGCTACGAGGCAGCACTCAAGTCCTATGCCACGGTCCAGAAGCTGTCCCTGTTCAATTTCATCAGTTAAAGCGGGCCTGCCCACGCCGCAATGTCCTTGCCGGACCGGGGGGACAGGCCCCTACGAGACAACGCCTGAGAGCCCATGGTCCAATCCGTCCTCGGCAGCCTGATCCTGGGGTACCGCCCCCTGTGGAATCGCGCCCGCAAGCTTGCAGCCATAGAGCTGTACGTCCAGAACGAATCTCCCGCCAGCATGGTGGACACCGGCCACCTGCTGCGCACGCTGCAGGAGCTGTGGTCGGCCAGCTCGCCCCCCCTGCTGCTGTCGCCCCAGACCCACCAGGTGCTGGCCGACATGCTCGAACATGCGCCCCGGGGCGCCCCATGGATCGAGGTGCGGGGTGACTGGCTGCAGGATTCGGGCATCTATGCCCTCGTGAAAGCCGCGCACCAGCGCGGCTTGAAGCTGGTGTGGCGCGGCGACATCGGCAAGCTGCCCGAGCCTGCCGTGGCCCAGTGTTTCGACAACAGCCTGCTGAGCCTGACGCCGGCCGACGCGGTAGCCGCCCTGCAGGCCAACCCGCGGCCCGGCAGCCCGGCGGGCAAGGCGCCTGCCCATGCCGTGAGCCCTATCCTGGCCGGCCAGATGTACGAGAACATCCCCAGCCGTGCCCTCATGGAGCACTGCCTGGACAAGCACAACGCCCTGGCCCTGGCCGGCTGGCCCACGGAAGACGTGCTCTACACCCTGCGGCACACGCCGCAGCAGCCCTCGCACGCGGTGATCGCCAAGCTGCAGAAAGCCATCGACGCCGAGCAATCGCTCGAGACCTTCGAGGACATCATGGGCGAGGACCCGCTGCTGGCCTACCGCTTCATGGTCTACACCAACTCGGCGGCCCTCGGCCTGCGCACCGGCATCGACTCGCTGCGCCGGGGGCTGGTGATGATGGGCTATGGCTCCATCAAGCGCTGGCTGTCCGACCAGTTGCCCCACGCCAACACCGACCCCAACATGCTGCCCGTGCGCGAATCCATGGTGCTGCGCGCCAAGCTCATGACGCAGCTGCTCAACGCCGGTGTGGAGAACGACCTGCGCCGCGAGATCTACCTGTGCGGCCTGCTGTCGCAGATCGACGAGCTGATGCAGGAGCCCCTGGGCACCATCCTGCACCGCATCCCGCTGTCCGAGCGCATTTACGATGCCACCGTGCTGCGCACGGGCCCCTATGCCGCCAGCCTGCAGATGGCCTGCGCACTGGAGACGGGCGATGCGAGCGCCATCCGCCACCTGTGCGAGACGCAGGAGATGGACCTCGAAGAAGTCAACCGCGGCCTGCTGCGCGTGCTCTCCGACATCGAAGTACAACGCTAGGAGCCCCCTCGAGCCGCTACAGCAGCGGCGAGAACAGACGGGCTGCGGCATCGCCCAGGCGCGGCACGAAGGCCTGGCGGCGGCGCGCCTGCACGGCACTGGAGCTGCGCAGGTCCATCTCGAATTGCCGGGCCAGGGGCAGCGCCAGTGCCTGCCCGTACACCACGGCGCAGACCTCGAAATTGAGCCGGAAGCTGCGGTTGTCGAAATTGGCGGTGCCGATGAAGGCGCATTGGTCGTCCACCAGCATGGTCTTGGAGTGCAGCATGCCGGCCGTGTACTCCCAGACCTTGACGCCCGCAGCAATCAGCTCTTCGAAGTAGGAGCGCGCCGCCGCACTCACCACGAAGGAATCGCTGCGCCGGGGCACGAGAATGCGCACGTCCACCCCGCGCAGCGCCGCGCTGGTCAGTGCCATGAGCGCGGGCTCTCCGGGCACGAAATACGGCGTTGTGAGCCAGACCCGGTCTGCCGCCATGTGGATGGCCGCCACGTACATGCGGTGGATGGCCTCGTTGGCATTGTCCGGGCCCGAGGTGAGGATCTGCACCGGATGGTCGCCCGGCTCGGTGGCGGGCAGCAGTTGCCGGCTCTCGCGCGCCACGGCACCGGGGCCCTCGCCCGTGGTGTAGACCCAGTCTTCCATGAAGGTCATCTGCAGCAGGCGCACGGCCCCGCCCTCGATGCGCAGGTGCACGTCGTGGTAGGCATCGCGCCGGGCGCGCTGGTCCTCCTCGTCGGTGATGTTGATGCCGCCCGTGAAGCCCACGACGCCGTCGCAGACCACGATCTTGCGGTGGGTGCGGAAGTTGATCACCGGCCGCAATCGGCGCCCGATGCGTGATGCATGGAAGAAGGCCACCTGCACGCCCGCCTCCTGCAGCGGTGCCAGGAAGCGCCGATCCAGCCGCTTGGAGCCCAGCGCATCGACCAGCAGCCGCACGATCACGCCCTCTCGCGCCTTGTCCACCAGCAGGTCGCGCAGGGCCGTGCCAATGCCGTCGGGCTCGAAGATGTAGTACTCTAGGTGCACATGGTGGCGCGCGGCACGGATGGCGTCGAAGATAGCGCCAAAGGTCTCGGCCCCGTCGACCAGCAGGTCCACCTGGGTGGCGGTGGAGACGCGCAGGTCACAGCTGGCCTCGCCCAGCAGCACCAGTTGCCGCAGGGCCTGGGGTGCGGCGGCCGCCGTGCCGCGCAGGCTGGCAAAGTCGGCATGGGCATACAGCGCCGACTGGCTGCGCATGCGCTTCAGACGCTGCTTGCGCAGCCGTTGCGGGCCGAAGAAGTAATAGACCACATAGCCCACGAAGGGCAGCAGCGCCATCGACAGGATCCAGCTCAGGGTGGAGACCGGGGCGCGCTTTTGCAGAATGATCCACACCGCCAGCACGGCGATGTAGAGGCTCCAGGCCACGGAGATGGTGGTCAGCAGCCCCTCATGCCCACCGGGAAAGAACTGCACCATGGACTGCAGGCCATCGGTCATTGCGGCCCAGCGTCCTTGTAGGTCCATGTTTCCCTTGCGATCAGATCAAAAGGCCATTGTAGGCAGCGAAGGTGACGGCGCCCGCGCGGTCAGCGGCTTTGCCGGACGATGCGCTCGAAGGTGCGCCAGAACGTGGCGTCCTGCGTGGTCGCGAAGTTGATGCGCATGAGGGTGCTGGGCTTGCGCTCGGCGTGGAACAACGCGCCCGGGGCCAGCAGATAGCCCTCGTCCAGCATGCGCTGCGACAGCGCATCGGTGTCCACCCCGGTATCCACCCAGCCGAACAGGCCCGCCGGGTCGGCCGCGAAGGTGCAGCCTGCGCTGAGCGCCAGCTTGACACTGCGCGAGCGCGCGGCATCGAGACGGGTGCGGATGCGCTCGGCATGGCGGCGCAACTGGCCCTGCTCGATGCACAGCGCCAGGGCCTTCTCCAGCAGCGCGGGCGTGGTCAGCGTGGCCAGCAGCTTGGTATCGAGCAGTTGCTCGACCAGGGCCGGCGGCGCGGCCAGGAAGCCGATGCGCCAGTTGGGCGCGAGGATCTTGGCAAAGCCGCTCACGTAGATGGTGCGCTGCAGGCCGTCGAGCGCCGTCAGCCGCGTGGCATGTTCGGGCGCGATATGGCTGTAAGTGTCGTCCTCGACGATGTGGAAATTGTGCTGGTTGGCCAGTTGCAGGATGCGGTGCGCGCTGCCCGGCGAGAGGCAGTAGCCCGTGGGGTTGTGGAACACGCTCACGCTCACGTAGAGCTTGGGCTTGTGCACCTCGCAGTAGCGGGCCATCACCTCCAGGTCGGGCCCGTCGGCGCGGCGCGGCACCGGCAGGATGTGCATGCCCAGGGCCGCCAGGCGCGCGAACTCCACGGCCCAGCCGGGCTCCTCCACCATCACCGGATCGCCCGGGCGCAGCAGCGTGCGGCTCACGATGTCGAGCGCATGCGTGGCACCCACGGTGGTGATGATGTTCTCGGGCGCGGTGTGCACGCTCAGCTGGGCCAGCTTCTTGACCAGCAGACGGCGCAGCCCGCTGTCGCCCAGCGGCTCGCCGTACTGCAGCGAGTATTCCTGCAGCGCCCGGGTGCTGGTGACCTTGCGCACCGCCGCGGGCATGAAGGTGGATTCGAGCCACTGCGGCGGCAGCACCCCCATGCCGGGCTGGGGCTTGTCGCTGATCTTGTGGAACATGCCCCGGATCAGCGCCGTGGCGTTCACCGGCGGCGAGCCCCGCCCGGCGCCGCGCGCAGCGAACCAGTGGGCCGTGGTCCAGTTGCCACCCGCAGCCTCCATGGCCACCGCATCCACGGTGGCCGGCGCATCGGCCCCCACGGGGGCCAGCTCGCGCACGAAGAAGCCCCGGTTCTTGCGCGCCTCCACCAGACCCTGGGCCAGCAACTGGTCGTAGGCGGCCACCACGGTCGACGGGCTCACGCTGTGCTGCAGCGCGCACTGGCGCACCGAGGGCAGGCGCGCGCCCGGCGCCAGCAGCCGGTTGCGGATGCGCTCGCCAAAGCGCGCCGAAAGCTGCTCGGTCAGCGACTGGGTGGTGGTCTTCATCAGCATGCGGGAATCCTCACAGGGCCTGTGTACTGCCATGACAACCAATACAGATCACCAACTGCGCTGCTGTACTGTACTGGTTGTGTATTGGTGCAGAAGATTACAGTGAAGGCCAGACGCTGACAAGCCCACGATTTCAAAGCCCCCACCCATGACCGCCGCCGAACTCACTGCCCTGCTGGTCTTCTGCACCGCGATGAGCTTTTCGCCGGGGCCCAACACCACCCTGTCCACCGCGCTCGCGGCCAATCTGGGTCTGCGCCGGGCACTCAACTTCTGCCTGGCCGTGCCCACGGGGTGGACCTTGCTGATGCTGGTCAGCGGCCTGGGCCTGGGCGCCCTGATCACCGGCGTGCCGGCCCTGCGCATGGCCGTGACGCTGCTCGGCGTGGCCTACATGCTGTGGCTGGCCTGGAAGCTCAGCCGCGCCGGCCAGCTCTCGGACGTGGACAGCTCCCGCCTCTCCGTCACCTTCTGGCAGGGCGTGGGCCTGCAGTTCGTGAACATCAAGGCCTGGATGCTGGCGCTCACGCTCAGCGCGGGCTGGGTGGTGAATGCCGCCGGCCAGCCCTCGGCCAACCCCGGTGAGCGCCTGGCCATCATCTGCGGGGTGATGATGGTGTTCGCCTTCACGAGCAATTTCGTCTATGCCCTGGTCGGCTCGCTGCTGCGCCAGTGGCTGGCGCAGGGTTCGCGCCTGCTCTGGTTCAACCGCGCGCTGGCCGGGGTGCTGGTGGCCACGGCTGCCTGGATGGTGACGCTATGACCATGAACCACGCTCAGGAACGCGAAGCCCTGGTCTGGGGCCTGGTGGGCGTCACCTTGTTCGCCGCCACGCTGCCGATGACGCGCCTGGCCGTCGGCCCGGTCGATGCACCGCAGCTGTCGCCCTGGTTCGTCACCTTCGGCCGTGCGGCCGTGGCGGGGCTGCTGTCGTTGGCCTACCTGGGCTGGCAGCACGCCCAGGGGCGCCTGCGGGTTCCCGTGCGGTCGCAGTGGCCCGTGCTGGGCGTCACTGCGTTCGGTGTCATCGTCGGCTTTCCGCTGTTCCTGGCGCTGGCGCTGCGGCATGTGCCCAGCACGCACGGGGCCGTGGTCACCGCGCTGCTGCCGCTGTCCACGGCCGTGCTCGGTGCCCTGTGGTTCCGGCAACGCCCGTCGGCCGGCTTCTGGGCCTGCGCCGTGCTGGGCAGCGGCCTGGTGCTGGCTTTCATGGCCTGGCGCGCCGGCGGCTTCTACCTGGGCGCAGCCAACATCTACCTGATCATCGCCATGACCACCGGCGCCCTGGGCTACATCGGTGGCGCGCGCTTGACCCCCAGTCTGGGCGCCGAGCAGGTGATCTGCTGGGTGCTGGCCTGCGCCCTGCCGCTGACCTTGCCCGTGACCTGGTGGTTCGCACCCGCCGTGCCATCGTCCATCGGCACCATGAGCTGGGTCGGGTTTGCCTATGTGGCCCTGTTCTCGATGTGGATCGGCTTTTTCGCCTGGTACCGCGCGCTGGCGCTGGGTGCCGTGCGGGTGAGCCAGATCCAGCTGATCCAGCCGTTTCTGAGCCTGCTGTTCGCGGTGCCGCTGCTGGGCGAGCACCTGGACCTCACCACGGTCGGGTTTGCCCTGGCCGTGATCGCCACGGTGTTCCTGGGCAAGCGCATGCCCGTGCACCAGGCGGCACCGCACGCCCCCGCGACACCGCCCGGCCCCCTTGCGCCCGTGAAGGACTGAGCCCAATGCAGATGAACGACATCCCCTTCGCCGCCACCGACTGGAGCCAGGTCGAGCGCGTCGAGAAGAGCGCCCAGGCCGGCCAGGCCTTCTGGCAGACGCTGCAGTACGGCGAGTTGCGCGTGCGCAAGGTGGAGTACACGCCCGGCTATGTGTCCGACCACTGGTGCACCAAAGGCCATGTGCTGCTGTGCCTGGCCGGCGAGCTGCACACCGAGTTGCAGGACGGCCGACAGTTCACGTTGACTCCCGGCATGAGCTACCAGGTGGCGGACAATGCGGAACCGCACCGCTCCACCGCCCCTTTGGGTGCCACGCTGTTCATCGTGGACTGAAAGTACCAGGGCGCCGTGAAATACCCTTTTTTCTGATGACTTTGCAACAGGTTCTTAGGACCACCGCAGGAGACCGAGAGTGAAACTGAACGACCTTCCCCACACCAGCCCCTGGACCCTGGCGCGCCGCGCCGAGCGCATGAACCCCTCGGTCATCCGCGAAATCCTCAAGGTCACGGAAAAGCCCGGCATCATCAGCCTGGCCGGCGGCCTGCCCTCGCCCAAGACCTTCCCGGTCGAAGCCTTCGCGGCCGCCTCGGCCGCCGTGCTGGCCAACGACGGCCCTTCCGCGCTGCAGTACGCGTCGAGCGAGGGCTTTGCCCCGCTGCGCGAAGCCATCGCCGCCTTCCTGCCCTGGGATGTGGACCCGGAGCAAGTGCTGATCACCACCGGCTCGCAGCAGGGGCTGGACCTGATCGCCAAAGTGCTGATCGACACCGACAGCCGCGTGCTGGTGGAAACGCCGACCTACCTGGGTGCCATCCAGGCCTTCACGCCCATGGAACCCAAGGTGGTGGCGGTGGCCAGCGACGAGCAGGGTGTGCGCATCGATGACCTGGTGGCCAAGGTCGGCACGGGCGCCGACAAGGCACGTTTCCTGTACGTGCTGCCCAACTTCCAGAACCCCACGGGCCGCACCATGAGCGATGCGCGCCGCGCCGAGCTGGTGGCCAAGGCCGCCGAGCTGAACCTGCCGCTGGTGGAAGACAACCCCTATGGCGACCTGTGGTTCGACGGCCCGCCGCCCGCACCGCTGACCGCGCGCAACCCCGATGGCTGCATCTACATGGGCTCGTTCTCCAAGGTGCTGGCCCCGGGCCTGCGCCTGGGTTACCTGGTGGCGCCCAAGGCCGTCTACCCCAAGCTGCTGCAGGCCAAGCAGGCAGCCGACCTGCACACCCCCGGCTACAACCAGCGCATGGTAGCCGAGGTGATGAAGGGCGGCTTTCTGGAGCGCCATGTGCCCACCATCCGCGCGCTCTACAAACAGCAGCGCGACGCGATGCTGACCGCGCTGGACAAGGAGATGCAGGGCCTGTCCGTCGAATGGAACAAGCCCGACGGCGGCATGTTCCTGTGGGTGCGCCTGCCCGAAGGCATGAGCGCCATCGAACTGCTGCCCAAGGCCGTGGAGCGCAATGTGGCCTTCGTGCCCGGCGCCGCCTTCTACGCCGACGATGCCGACCACCGCACGCTGCGCCTGTCGTTCGTGACCTCCACGGCCGAGCAGATCGCCACCGGCATTGCGGCGCTGGCAGCGGCCATCCGCGACCACCGGGCACAGGGCTGAGCACCGTGCTGCGCCTGTGGGGACGGCTGTCGTCCATCAACGTCCGCAAGGTGGTCTGGGCCGCGCAGGAGCTCGGCATCAGCCTGCAGCGCACCGATGCGGGTGGGCAGTTCGGCATCGTGCGCGAAGCGCACTACCTGTCCCTGAACCCCAACGGCCTGGTGCCGCTGATCGAGGACGAGGACACGGGCGTCGTGCTGTGGGAGTCGAACCCCATCGTGCGCTATCTGTGCGCCCGGCACGCGCCGGGCGAGCTCTACCCCGAGGACATCGCCACGCGCTTTGCGGCCGAGCAGTGGATGGACTGGCAGCAGACCACGCTGAACCCTGCGGGGCGCGATGCCTTCATCCAGTGGATACGCACGCCGGCCGCGCAGCGCAATGACGCGCTGATCGCCGCATCGGTGGCGGCCACCGAGCCCCTGCTGGACCTGCTGGATGCGCGCCTGGCGCGCCAACCCTTCCTGGCAGGCGAGCGCTTCACCATGGCCGACATCCCGGTGGGCTGCGAGATCCACCGCTGGTGGGGCCTGCCCCAGGAGAGGGCGGCCCGGCCGCACCTGGAGCGCTGGTACCAGGCGGTGAGTTCACGCACCAGTGCGCGCGGCGTGCTCGACCAGGCGTTATCCTGACGGGACCATCCGCCCGCAAGACCGCACCATGCATCCACGCCCCTTCAAGCAGATCGATGTCTTCAGCGACCACCCCGGCGACGGCAACCCCGTGGCCGTGGTGCTGGAGGCCGAGGACCTGAGCGATGCGGACATGCGCCGCTTTGCTGCGTGGATGAACCTGTCAGAAACCACCTTCCTGCTGCCGCCCACCGAGGCCGGCCGCGCGCAGGGCGCCGACTACCGGCTGCGCATCTTCAGCCCACAGGGTGAGTTGCCCTTTGCCGGCCACCCCACGCTGGGCACCTGCCACGCCTGGCTGCAGGCAGGCAACGCACCGCGCCAGGAGGGCCTGGTGTTGCAGGAATGCGCGCTGGGGCTGGTGCGCATCCGGCGCGAAGACCACACCCTGGCCTTTGCCGCCCCGCCGCTCAAGCGCAGCGCGCCCAGCCCGGCGCTGGTGCCGCTGATCGCCAGCGCCCTCGGGGTGCGCCCGGCGCAGATCCTGGGCACGCAGTTGCTGGACAACGGCCCGGTATGGCTGGGCATGCTGCTCGACAGTGCCGACACCGTGCTCGGCCTGCAACCCGACCATGCGCGATTGATGGACCTGGGCCAGTCGGTCGGCGTGGTGCACGTGGGCAAGGATGCCGGCGACACCAGCCGCCCCGGGGTGGTGGTGCGCGCCTTCGCCGCCCCCATGGGCAACCGTGAGGACCCGGTGACCGGCAGCCTCAACGCCAGCCTGGCCGAATGGCTGATCGCCGAAGGCCTGGCTCCGCACCACTACCAGGTGGCCCAGGGCGAATGCCTGGGCCGTGCCGGCCGGGTGCACATCCGCCAGGACGACCACCAGGTGTGGGTGGGCGGCCGCTCCGTCACCTGCATCGAAGGGACGGTGCTGCTCTGAAACCGTCCCCCCTTCCGATCCACGCCAGCGGCTGAAACGGCCCTCCGGATGTGCACCCGGCCCAGGCCAGCCCCCTGGCGTGGCTACGCCACCGAACCGCATTTTTTCATTCAACCCACCACCACAGGCACCGCACCATGAAACTGCGCCCTTTCCAGCAAGTCGACGTCTTCACCGACCAGGCCTACCGCGGCAACCCGCTGGCCGTGGTGCTCGACGGCGAAGGCATCACCACCGAGGCCATGCAGGAGTTCACGAACTGGACCAACCTGTCCGAGGCCACCTTTCTGCTGCCGCCCACGCCCGAGGGCCGGGCGGCGGGTGCCGACTACCGCGTGCGCATCTTCTGCCCCGGGCGTGAGCTGCCCTTTGCCGGCCACCCCACGCTGGGCAGCTGCCACGCCTGGCTGGGCGCGGGCGGCAAGCCGCAGACGCCGGGGCGTGTGGTGCAGGAATGCGGCGCGGGCCTGGTCCCCCTGCGCCAGGACGACGCACGCCTGGCCTTTGCCGCCCCGGCCCGCCTGCAAAGCGGCCCGCTGGACGAAGCGGACGTGGCGCTCATCGCACGCGGCCTGGGGGTGGAGCGCGCCGATATCCTGCACCACTCCTGGTGCGACAACGGCCCCAAGTGGCGCGGCGTGATGCTCCAATCGGCCGAACAGGTGCTGGCACTGCAGCCCGATGCTGCCATCCTGGCGGGCCTCGATATCGGCGTGGTGGGCCCGCGCGGCAAGGTCGGCGTGATCGGTGCCGACACCGCGCGCGAGGACATCGCCTTCGAAGTGCGCGCCTTCTTCCCGGGCAACAACGGCCTGGCCGAAGACCCGGTGACCGGCAGCCTGAACGCGGCGCTGGCGCAGTGGCTCATCGGCGCAGGCCTGGCCCCTGCGCACTATGTGGCCAGCCAGGGCACGGCCCTGGCGCGCGCCGGCCGCGTGCACGTGGACCAGGAAGGCAGCGAGATCTGGATCGGCGGCCATTCGGTCACGTGCGTGCAGGGCGAGGTGCTGCTGTGACGGGCCAGGCCCCGGCCTGCATCGACCACCTGGTGCTGCTGGCCCGCGACCTGGCGACGGGCGTGGAGTGGTGCGAGCGCACGCTCGGCGTCACCCCCGCTGCGGGCGGCGAGCACCCGCTGATGGGCACGCACAACCGCTTGCTGAATGTCTCCAGTCCAGCCCATCCGCGCGCTTACCTGGAGATCATCGCGATCAACCCTGCAGGCAAGAAGACCATCCCCGATGGCGACCGGCGCTGGTTCGACATGGACGACGTTGCGCTGCAGCAGCAGGTGGCCGAGTACGGCCCTCAACTCATCCACTGGGTGGCCTCGGTGCCCGACGTGGCCACCAGCCTGGCCGCGCTCGCCAGCCTGGGCGTGGACCGGGGCCGCGCCATCACCGCCAGCCGCCCCACGCCGCAGGGCATGCTGCAGTGGCAGATCACCGTGCGGCCCGATGGCCAGCGCCTGTGGGACGGCTGCCTGCCCACGCTGATCGAATGGGGCGCCGTGCACCCCTGCGACCACCTGCCCGCCAGCGGCGTGCAATTGCAATCCCTGCAACTGCAGCACCCCGACGCCCGCGCCCTGCGCGCGGCCTGCGATGCCGCGGGCCTGCGCGACGTGGCCATGCCCACGGAAGGCCCCTTGGCCCAGCTGCACGCGCAGTTGCTCACCCCGCGCGGCGCTCTGGCCCTGCAGTCGCGCGCCCTGCCACCCCCGCCCTCACCGGAGTAACCCACCATGCTCACCCCCCAGGAACTGCTGATCTTCGCGTTCGCCTCCCTCTTGCTTGTGCTCACGCCCGGGCCCAACATGGTCTATTGCATCTCGCGCAGCCTCACCCAGGGCCCGCGTGCCGGGCTGCTATCGCTCGGTGGCGTGATCGCCGGTTTCGGCGTGCACCTGCTGGCAGCATCGCTCGGCCTCACCGCCCTGCTGGCCGCCGTGCCCATGGCCTTCGACGCGATCCGCATCGCGGGCGCCGCCTACTTGCTGTGGCTGGCCTGGCAGGCCGTGAAGCCCGGCGGCACCGCCCCGTTCGAGGCGCGCGACTTGCCGCACGACACGCCGCGCAAGCTGTTCCTCATGGGCTTCATGACCAATTTGCTCAACCCCAAGGTGGCCATGTTCTACCTGTCGTTCTTCCCGCAGTTCCTGCACCCCGAGCGCGGCAACTGGCTATTGCAGAGCCTGACCCTGGGCGCCGTGCAGATCAGCACCAGTGCGCTGGTGAATGCACTGCTGGTGCTGTTCGCCGCCCGCGTGGCCCTGTTCATGAACCGCAGCCAAGGCTGGATGCGCGCCCAGCGCTATGTGATGGGCACGGTGCTGGGCCTGCTGGCCGTGCGCCTGCTGACCGAAAAGAGGCCTGCCGCATGAGCGCCCTGCCTGCCACCACCCTCCCCTGGCTGCCGGGCCTGGCCGACATCGAGGCTGCTGCCCAGGTCGTGTACCGCGACTTCCCACCCACGCCGCAGTACCGCTGGGCCCTGCTCAGCGAACGCCTGGGCACGGACTGCTGGCTCAAGCACGAGAATCACACGCCCGTGGGGGCCTTCAAGATCCGCGGCGGGCTCACCTATTTCGACCAGCTCGCCAAGCGAGGCGCACTGCCGCGCGAAGTGGTCAGCGCCACGCGCGGCAACCACGGCCAGAGCATGGGCTGGGCTGCGCGCAACCACGGCGTGGCCTGCACCATCGTCGTGCCCCGGGGCAACTCGGTGGAGAAGAACGCCGCCATGCGCGCCCTGGGCGTCACGCTGATCGAGCACGGCAGCGACTTCCAGGAAGCGCGCGAGCATGCCATGCAACTGGCCGCCGAGCGCGGCGCGCATATGGTGCCCAGCTTCCACGCCGACCTGCTGCGCGGCGTGAGCACCTACTGGTGGGAGTTCCTCTGCGCCGTGCCACAGCTGGCCGTGGTCTATGTGCCCATCGGCCAGGGATCGGGCGCGTGCTCGGCCATTGCCGCCAAGCTGGCGCTCGGGCATGGCGTGCGCATCGTCGGCGTGGTGAGTGCCCATGCCACCACCTATGCCGACTCGCTGGCGGCGGGCCGAGTGGTCGAGGCGCCAGTGACCACCGAACTGGCCGACGGCATGGCCTGCCGCGTGGCCGATGCGAATGCCCTGGCCGTGCTTGCACCGCACATCGACCACATCGTGCAGGTCAGCGACGCAGAGGTGGCTGCCGCCATGCATGCAATCTACACCGACACCCACAACGTGGCCGAGGGCGCGGGCGCCGCCGCACTGGCGGCTGCGATGCAGGAACGCGACAGTTTGAGTGGCCTCGCTGTGGGCCTGGCACTCACGGGCGGCAACGTCGACGCACCGGTGTTCAGCCGCGTCCTGGCAGGCTGACCGGCCGGGCGGAGCCTGTCCCCGAGGCTACTGGCTGGGTGGCTCTGGTCGCTTGGGCGACAAACGACCGGGCCCGCCCCTGCCCACAATCCGGCGCATGGGAACCCTTTACCTCGTGCGCCACGGCCAGGCCTCGTTTGGCGCTGACGACTACGACCAGCTGAGCGCGCGCGGACGCGAACAGGCGGTGCGCCTGGGCGAATTCTGGCGCGAGCGCGGCCAGGCCTTCGATGCCGTGATCACCGGCACCTTGCGCCGCCATACGCAGACGCTCGAAGGCATCGCCGAGGGCCTGCAGGTCACCCCCGAGGTGCTGCAGATGCCCGGCCTCAACGAGTACGACAGCCATGCGCTGATCACCGCCATCCACCCCCAGCCGCTGCAGAGGCCCGATACGCCCGAGCTGTACCGCCACCACTTTCGCCTGCTGTGCGATGCACTCGCGCAGTGGATGGCGGGGGTCATCAGCCCGCAGGGCATGCCGACGTGGAACGAGTTCAGCGCCGGCGTGCGCGCCGCGCTCGACCATGTGCGCCAGCACCACACAGGCCAGAACGTGCTGCTGGTGAGCAGCGGCGGCCCCATCTCCACCGCCGTGGGCCAGGTGCTGGGCACCGCGCCCGAGGTGACGATTGCGCTGAACATGCGCATCCGCAACAGCGCGGTGACGGAGTTCAGCATCAGCCCCAAGCGCCTGATGCTGCAGACCTTCAATACGCTGCCGCACTTGAACGAAGCGCCGCACCTGGACTGGATCACCCACGCCTGACCGGCGGCAGGCCAGCGGGCTCGCCTACAGATCGAGTGCGAGAAACCGGGTTCCCGGAACCGGGTTGAAGCTCACGGGCTCTGCAGGCACAAACCCCAGCGATTCGTACAACCTTTGGGCCGCAACGAATTCCGCCAGCACATCCAGGCACATGCGCCGATAGCCCGCCTCCCTGGCGGCATGCAGCATCTGCTGCACCAATTTCCGGCCCAGCGCCATGCCCCGGGCTTCGGGCCGCACGTACACGCGCTTGAGTTCACAGATGCCGTCATCGACCCGGCGAAGGGCTGCACAACCCACCACGCGGCCGTCGACGACGGCCAGGAGAATGCACCCATCGGGCTCGGCATACTTGCCCGGCAGCCCAGCGAACTCCTGCTCGTAGTCCTGGAAGCCGAGATTGGCCGCGGGGCTTTGGACGTATTCGCGAAAGATGGCGGTGACTTCAGGGAGATCGCTGGGGAATGTGGCGTGTCTGATCATGCTCATTCAATGAGCACACGAGGCCGAGCACCGTATGGCGGTGGACCTCAGAAATCAGGTTGGTCACGCAAAGTGGCCAGCGGCAATGCCGCCATTTCCTGCAGCAGTGCCACGAGCTGGGTGGCCGCCGCCTCCACCACGGTACGGCCTTTGTCGGCGCTGGCGGCTGCGGCATTGCCCACGGCACCGGCCGGGTGGTAGTCCTGCATCTGCCAGCCGAGCTTGGCGCTCTTGCCATTGCCCAGGATGGCGTACTGCTCCGACCGGTCCTGCGAGGTGGAACGAAAGTCCTGCGCATGCGCCATCTGCACCGTGGCTGGCGCCAGGTGCAGCATCATCGAGGTCTCGATCTCGCCCGCGTGGATGCCGAAGCGGTGCTCTGCCGCACTGAACTGGCCGGCCACCGCATCTGGCAGGGGCAGGCTGAACCAACTGGCGCTGTACACCAGCAGGTCGCAGCGTGTGCGCAGCTCGCGCGCCACGATGTCCATCACGCTGACCTGGCCGCCATGGCCGTTGAACAGCAGCAGCTTCTTCACGCCCGCGCGCGCCACGCACTCGCCGAGCTCGGTCCACAGCGCGATGATGGTGGCAGGCGACAGCGTGAGCGTGCCGGGGTAGCGGATGTGCTCGGGGCTCAGCCCCACGTTCTGGGGCGGCAAAAACAGCACCGGCAGGTCGGCCGGCAGCAGCGGCAGCGCCGCGTCGATCACACCCTGCAGCAAGGTGGCATCGACCGACAGCGGCAGGTGCGGCCCATGCTGCTCGATGGCGGCCACCGGCAACACGGCGACCGTCTGCGCCGCCAGGCCCGAAGCCTTGCGCTGTGCGAAATCGCGCGTGCCGAGATCGGCCCACCAGCGCGCAGGCGTGGTGGCAGATGGGGAAGAAGAAGGCACCGGTGGCTGGGTCATGCCGCCATGGTAGCGGCCTCAGCCCAGAATGATCTCGTCCTGGTGGTTGGCGATGTGAAAGGTGTGGGCACGTGCGAACTCGACTTTGTCCAGCGCGCCATACGCGAAGTGGTGGCGCAGCACCCCCGAATGGGCGTTGAAGCGTGCAATCGCGGCCCGCAGGCGCTGGGCTGCTGGCTTCCACTCGCCCGACATGGTGAGCGCTGGCGCCGCGGGAATGGGCTCGGCAAGGCCGTGCGACATGCGCCCGCGCCAGCCGAAGAAGCTGAACGCGGCAGCGCCCAGCGTGCGCTGGAACAGGGCGCTGTTCTCCTTCGGAAAACCGTCGATGCTCATCTCGATGCTCTGCGACAGGTGTTCGAGCACCGCCACCAGGGGCCAGGCACCATTGGTGCGGGCCTGGGGTGCCGCCTCCATCCGGTCGAGCCAGCGCAGCGCGCCGGACAGGTCGGCCACCTTAGGCTCATCGGCCCAGCCGAAGGCAGGGACCAGGACCAAGGGGGCGGCGATCAAGGCGGTGCGGCGTTTCATGCCTCGATGGTAGCGCTCTGCAGCCGCACCCCGCTGCCGCTACCATGCAGGGATGACCCACGATCTGTTCCGAGAAGACGGCTACCTGCGCGAGTGCAGCGCCCACATCACCGCCATCACCGACGCCGGCATCGTGCTCGACCGCACGGTGTTCTACCCCCTGGGTGGCGGCCAGGCCGGCGACAGCGGCCACCTGCTGCTGGCCGACGGCACGGCCATCGCGATTGCCGACACGCGCAAGGGCAAGGATGCCGAAGGCCAGCCCACCAGCGACATCGTGCACGTGCCCGCCCCGGGCCAGGAAGAACACCTGGCCGCGTTTCAAGTCGGCACGCCGGTGACCGCCCGCATCGACTGGGAGCGCCGCCACCGCCTGATGCGCCTGCACACCACCACCCACCTGCTGTGCCACCTGGTGCCGCAGCTGGTCAACGGCTGCTCCATCACGCCCGAGTACGCGCGCCTGGATTTCTCGATGACCGACCCGCTCGACAAGGAGGTGCTGACCGCCGGCATCGCCGCGCTGGTCGCTGCGGCCCACCCGCTCACTGTGGCCTCGATCAGCGACGAGGAACTCGACGCCAACCCGGCCCTGGTCAAGAGCATGAGCGTGCAGCCGCCGCGCGGTTCGGGGCGCATCCGCACCATCCGCATCGGCGGCGAGGGCGGTGCCCCGTTGATCGACCTGCAGCCCTGCGGCGGCACGCACGTGGCCAACACGGCGGAGATCGGCGCCATCGTGGTCACCAAGATCGAGAAGAAGAGCGCCACCACGCGGCGGGTGGTGCTGGGCTTCGCCGCCTGAACGTCAACAAACATCAACCACACCTCTGGATACACCGCGCGGTACTGCGCGGTGGTACCTTGGGCGGCCTGCCGCCCGTTTGCGGCGTTGCTCCCCTGACCGCCCGACGTTTTCAGCTGCCTCCATGCCTCTTCCCAAGCGCCTTTCCCTGACCCGCCCCTCCCTGGCAGCCCTGCGCCAGCACCGCTGGGCGCGCCGTGCCGCCGTGGCCCTGGCGGCTTTGCTGGCCCTGTGGCTGCTGGCCTGGCTGGCTGTGCCGCCCCTGCTCAAGGGGCCGCTGCAGCGTGCGGCCAGCGAACAACTGGGCCGGGCCGTGACGGTGGGCGCCATCGATTTCAAGCCCTGGTCGCTGGAACTCACGCTGCGCGACATCGCAGTGGCAGGCGCCGAGGGCAGCGACAAGCCCCAGCTCACCATCGCCCGCGTGCATGTGGATGGCGAGCTGCAATCGCTGCTGCGCCTGGCGCCGGTGGTGGACGAGTTCACCGTGGAGTCACCCGTGCTGCACATCGCCCACCTGGGCGAGGGCCGCTACGACGTGGACGACATCATCGCCAAGGTCACGGCACCACCCGCCGAACCCAAGCCGGACACGGGCCCCGCCCGCCTGGCGCTGTACAACCTGGCGCTGGTTGGCGGCAGCATCGACTACGACGACCGCAGCGTGGGCAAAAAGCACAGCCTGCGCGACCTGGCGCTGAAGGTGCCCTTCATCAGCACCCTGCCCTCGCAGCGCGAGGTGAAGGTGCAGCCGCACCTGGCCTTCACGCTCAACGGCAGCCGCTTCGACTCGTCGGCCGAGGGCACGCCGTTTGCACAGACCGGCAAGACCGATGCCGCCGTGCGCTGGGAGGGCGTGGACCTGGCCCCCTACCTGGCCTACCTGCCCGCCAGCCTGCCCGTGAAGGTGCAGGGCGCCATGCTCGATGTGGACCTGAAGATCGCCTTCGAGCAGGCGCCGAAGATGGCCGTGAAGCTCACGGGCAGCGTGCAGGCCCGCGACGTGCGCCTGACCGACCGCCAGGGCCAGGACCTGCTGGCCTATGAGCGCCTGAAGATCGACCTGGCCGACGTGCGCCCGCTCGACCAGGTGGTGAGGCTGTCGCAAGTGGAACTCACGGCCCCGGTGCTCAGCGCCACGCGCGATGCGGCCGGGCAGATCAACCTGGCGCAACTGGCGGCACCCGCTGCACCGACAGCCCCCGCGCCGGCAGCAGCCGCCAGCGCAGCCTCGCGCCCGGCATCGGCCAGCGCCGGCAAGGGCGCTGCCGCTGGCAAGCCCTGGACCGTGGAGGTGGCCCACACGCTGGTGCGCGGCGGCGCCCTGCGCTGGGCAGACCAGTCCACCCGCCCCGCAGCAGCCCTGGAGGCCCGCGACTTCACGCTGGACGCCAGGGACCTGGCCTTGCCCTGGGCCCACCCCGTCACGTTCGAAGGCGGCTTCAAGCTGCAGGACGGCAGCCTGGGCTTCAAGGGCGAGGCCACCGACCAGAAGGCCCAGGTGCAGGCCAGCCTGACTGCGCTGGCATTGCGCTTGGCCGCACCCTACCTCGCGCAGGTGCTGGAGCCCACCGTTGCGGGCCAGCTCACGGGCGACATCGGCGTGCAGTGGGCTGCTGCCGACACAACGACGGCCACTGGAATCACGCTCACGGCCGGGCCGCTGGCGCTGGAGCAACTGGCCCTGCGCCAGGGCAAGACGCAACTGGCCAGCCTGGGCCGGCTCGAACTCAAGGGCCTGCAACTGCCTCTGGACAAGCGCAGCGCCACGCTGGAGAGCCTGGCGATCACGCAGCCCAAAATCACGGTGGACCGCGATGCGGACGGCCGCTGGATGTTCGAGCGCTGGATGAAGCAGGCCCCGGCCGAGGACACTGCCACAGCGGCTGCAGCAGCCACTCCCTGGGTGCTGCGCGTGGCTGACTTCACATTGCAGGGCGGCGCCGTCTCGCTGGCCGACAAGGCCCAGGCCCGCCCCGTGGCGCTGGAGCTGTCGTCCCTGGGCATCACGGCGAAGAACCTGGCTACCGACGGCGGCAAGCCCGAGGCGCTGCAGCTCTCGGCCCAGGTCGCCACCGGCAAGGGCAGCACGCCCGGCAAGCTCGACTACCAGGGCACGCTGGCACTGCAGCCACTGGCCACGCAGGGCAAGCTCAACGCCACGCGCCTGCCACTGCATGCGCTGGATGGCTACCTGGCAAGCCAGTTGGCCATCGAGCTGTTGCGCGCCGACGTGGGTTTCCGCGGCGACCTGGCCTTTGCGCAAGGCGACAAGGGCGCCAGCCTGCGCCTGTCGGGCGACGCCGCCGTGGACGACCTGCAGGCCAACAGCACCTCGGCTTCCACCCCCAAGACCGAGGCCCAGGTGGGCGAGGAACTGCTGGCCTGGAAGAGCCTAAACCTGCGCGGCGTGGAGCTGGCCACCGCGCCCGGCACGGCCCCGCGCCTGTCGGTCAGAGAGACCAGCCTGGCCGACTTCTTCGCGCGCATCGCCATCAACGAAGCCGGCCGCATCAACCTGGGCGACATCGCCAAGACCCCGGCCGAGGCCCAGGCGGCCAATGCCGCCAGTGCCGCGAAGTCGGTGCCACCTGCGATGGCGCCTGCCGCGTCCGCAGCGTCCGCTGCCGTGGCGGCAGCGCCGGCCGACCCGCTGGCACCGGTGGTGCAGTTCGGCCCGGTGAGCCTGGTCAACGGCAAGGTGCTGTTCTCGGACTTCTTCATCAAGCCCAACTACTCGGCCGACCTGTCGGAGCTCACGGGCAAGCTCAGCGCCTTCTCGTCCGAGGCGCCGGGCGGCGCGCCCGTGCTGGCCGACCTGGAACTGCGTGGCAAGGCCGAGGGCACGGCCTCGCTGGAAATCACCGGCAAGCTCAACCCGCTGGCCAAGCCGTTGGCGTTGGACATCGCGGGCAAGGTGCGCGACCTGGAGCTGCCGCCGCTGTCGCCCTATGCGGTGAAATATGCCGGGCATGGCATCGAGCGCGGCAAGCTCAGCGTGGACGTGGCCTACAAGGTGCTCCCGAGTGGCCAGCTCACGGCCAGCAACCGGCTGGTGCTCAACCAGCTGACCTTTGGCGAACCCGTGGCCGGCGCGCCCAACAGCCTGCCCGTGAAGCTCGCCGTGGCGCTGCTGGCCGACCGCAATGGCGTGATCGACCTGGACCTGCCGCTCAGCGGCTCGCTCAACGACCCCGAGTTCCGCGTGGGCCCGGTGATCTGGAAGATCATCGTCAACCTGATCGGCAAGGCCCTGATCTCGCCCTTCAGCCTGCTGGCCAGCGCCATGGGGGGCGGCGACGAACTGGGCAGCGTGCCCTTCGCCCCCGGCAGCGCCAGCCTGAGCCCCGAGGCCCAGCAGAACCTTGCCAAGGTGGTCAAGGCGCTGACCGACCGGCCCAACCTGCGCATCACCGTGACCGGCCAGGCCAGCCTGCAGGCCGAGCGCGAGGGCCTGCAGCGCGAGCACCTGCAGCAACTGGTGCTGGCCGAAAAACGCCGCGCCAGCCCGGCCGACACCGCAGCGGTGCAGGCCGCCGAGTACCCCGCGCTGCTCAGGGAGGTGTACCGCCGCGCCGACATCCCCAAGCCGCGCAACCTGGTGGGCCTGGCGCGCGAGCTGACCCCAGCCGAAATGGAGGCCCTGCTGCTGGCCAACCAGCCCGCCACCGAGGCCATGGCGCAGGAGCTGGCCACCCAGCGGGGCCAGGCAGTGCGCAGCTACCTGCTGGCGCAGAAGCTGCCTGTGGAACGGCTCTTTCTGGCCGCGCCGCGCGCGGGAACCCAGCCCGAAAAATGGTCTCCCCAGGCGCAACTGACCCTGGCGACACAATAAGGGGCCTCTTCCCCGCCCAGGAACCAAACGGTCTTCTGCGCGCTCACACCTTGCAACATGCACTACCGCCCGACCTCCCTGCTCGCCAAAGCTATCTTTCTCATAGCAGTCATGCTTGCTGGCGCGGGCAGTTGGGCCCAGTTGCAGGCCAAGGGTGGCGCGGCCACCAGCGCCGTGGTGACCACCCCCCATGTGCGGGCGGAGCTGATCGCCCATGCGCCGCAGGGCGTCGAGCCCGGCCAGCCGCTGTGGCTGGGCCTGCAGATCACCCACCAGCCCGAGTGGCATACCTACTGGAAGAACCCCGGCGATTCGGGCCTGCCCATCGAGATGGCCTGGACCCTGCCCGCCGGGCTGGATGCGGGCGAGATCGCCTGGCCCCTGCCCAAGAAGATCCCCATCGGCACCCTCGCCAACTACGGCTACGAGGGCACGGTGCTGCTGCCCGTGCCCGTCACCGTGGCCAGCACCTTCGCGCCCAAGGCACTGTCGAACGATGCCACGGTGCGCCTGCACGCCACCTGGCTGGTATGCCGCAAGGAATGCATCCCTGAAGAGGGCGACTTCACGCTGACCATCCCGGCACGCAGCACCACGGCCATGCATGGTGCCGCGTTCGATGCCGCCCTGGCGGCCCAGCCCCGCCCGGTGATGGGCAGCGTGCAGGGCGTGCGGCCCGACAGCAATGCCCGCATCGAGGGCAACACCCTGCAGCTGAGCGTGCAGGGCCTGCCCGTGGAACTGCGCGGCAAGACACTGGAGCTGTTCCCCGAGACGCCCGAGGTCATCGAGAACGCCGCCGCCTGGACCCAGGCCTGGAAGGGTGCCGTCTGGACCGCCGAGGTGCCGCTGTCGGCCCAGCGCAGCAACAGCCCTGACCCGATGCCCGTGGTGCTGGCCGCCGATGGCCAGGGATACCGCGCCGAGCTCAAGGTGCTGGGTGCCTGGCCCACGGTGGCCGCAGCGGCCACGGTGTCGCCCGCGCTGGAGGCCGCGCTCAAGGCCAATGCGGCGGGTGTCCCCGCTTCCACCTCGTCGGCCCCGCCGCTCACGCTGCTGGCGGCCTTGCTGGGCGCGCTGCTCGGCGGACTGATCCTGAACCTCATGCCCTGCGTCTTCCCGGTGCTGGCCATCAAGGTCGTGGGCTTTGCCCAGCATGCCCAGGACCGGCGCGCGCACCGGCTCAGCGGCATTGCCTACACCTCAGGCGTGGTGCTCTCCTTCGTGGCACTGGGCGCGCTGATGCTCGGCCTGCGCGCTGCGGGCGAGGCCATCGGCTGGGGCTTTCAGCTGCAGTCGCCGGCCGTGGTGGCGGGGCTGGCGGCACTGTTCACGCTGATCGCGCTGAACCTGGCGGGAGTGTTCGAGTTCGGGCACTTCCTGCCGTCCTCGGTGGCCAGCCTGCAGGCGCGCCACCCGGTGGCCGATTCGTTCCTGACGGGCGTGCTCGCCGTGGCCGTGGCCTCGCCCTGCACCGCGCCGTTCATGGGGGCCTCGCTGGGCCTCACGGCCACGCTGCCGGGCCCACAGGCGCTGGCCGTGTTCGCGGCGCTGGGCCTGGGCCTGGCCCTGCCTTACCTGGCCGCCGCCTTCGTGCCCGCCGTGGCGCGCGCCCTGCCGCGCCCCGGCGCGTGGATGGACACGCTGCGTAAATTCATGGCCTTCCCCATGCTGGCCACGGTGGTCTGGCTGGTGTGGGTGCTGGGGCAACAAAGCGGCATCGATGGCGCCGGCGCGCTGCTGATCCTGCTGGTGGCGCTCGGGATGGTGGCCTGGGCGCTGTCGCTCGCAGGCTCGGCGCGCCGTTTCATGGCCCCGGTCTCCATCCTGGCGCTGGCGCTGATGGCCTGGATCTTTGCTCCGCACGTCACCAACGTGGCTGCCGCACCGTCAGCACAGGCGTCCACGGGCAACGCCACCCAGCAGTGGCAGGCGTGGACCCCGGGCGCCGCCGAGCAGCTCGTCGCCAGCGGTCGGCCAGTGTTCGTGGACTTCACGGCCGCCTGGTGCGTGACCTGCCAGTACAACAAGAAGACCACGCTGGCCGACGCTGGCGTGCAGGCCGACTTCACCGCCAAGAACGTGGCCCTGCTGCGCGCCGACTGGACGCGCCGCGACCCGGCCATTACCGCCGCCCTGGCCCAGCTGGGCCGCAGCGGCGTGCCGGTGTACGTGCTGCACGCCCCGGGCAAGGCACCCGTGGTGTTCTCCGAGATCCTGGGCGAAGCGGAACTGCGCGCCGCGGTGGCGGCGCTGTAAGACCAGCCGGTCGGCAGGGGCTCCGCCTGGAAATCTGGGGCCGCATCGCCCATACTGCCCCACCACCGTCCCACCTGGAGATCTTTCATCCATGCTGCTTCGACGTACCCTCTTCGCCCTGCCCCTGCTGCTGGCCGCCGCCGGTGCACAGGCCGCCGCCACCGTGGGCCAGCCGGCTCCCGAGATCACCCTGAAGGACACCACGGGCAAGACCGTGCGCCTGTCGGACTTCAAGGGCAAGCATGTGGTGCTCGAATGGACCAACCCCGGCTGCCCCTTCGTGCGCAAGCACTACGACAGCGGCAACATGCCCGCGACGCAGAAGGACGCGGCGGGCAAGGACGTGGTGTGGCTCGCGGTCAACTCCACCGAGAAAGCCAGCGGCGACTACCTGGAGCCGGCCAAGCTGACCAGTTGGCTAAAGCAGCGCCAGTCGGTGCCCACCGCCATCCTCATGGACGAGGAAGGCACGGCCGGCCGCGCCTACGGCGCACGCACCACGCCGCACATGTACATCGTGAACCCGCAGGGCCAGCTGATCTATGCCGGCGGCATCGACAGCATCGCCTCGGCCAAGGTTGACGACATCCCGCGCGCCACGAACTATGTGAAGACCGGGCTGGCGGAGGCGCTGGCGGGCAAGCCGCTGACGGCATCCACCACACGCCCGTACGGCTGCTCCATCAAATACAAGGACCCTGCATAGGTCTCTACAGTTTTACACTGGTGGTATGAGCACCATCAGCGAACTGCGCCATATTCTCGGAACCTGCCGCACCATCGCGGTCGTGGGCCTGTCGCCACAATGGCACAGGCCCAGTTTCTTTGCGGCCAAGTACATGCAGGCCCATGGCTACCGCATCGTGCCGGTGAACCCCATGGCACCCGAAATCTTGGGCGAGCGCAGCTATCCCAGCCTCACGGCGGCGGCGGCAGACCACCGCATCGACATGGTGGACTGTTTTCGCAAGAGCGAGGACATCCCGCCGCTGGCCGAGGAAGCCATTGCCATCGGCGCGCAGTGCCTGTGGCTGCAACTCGGTGTGGTGAACGAGAACGCGGCGGCGCGGGCCCGTGCAGCGGGCCTGGCGGTGGTGATGGACCGCTGCGTGAAGATCGAGCATGCGCGCCTGTTCGGCGGGCTCAACTGGGCCGGTGTCAACACGCGCGTGATCTCGGCCAAGCGCCCGCAGCAACTGCCTTACTGAACAGAAGAACAAAGAGAGACATCCGCCCATGGAAAAGGACAGAGACTACGGCTTCGGCACGCGCGCCATCCACGCGGGCGCCATTCCCGACCCGGTGACCGGCGCGCGCGCCACGCCCATCCACCAGACGACGAGCTTCGTCTTCGACAGTGCCGAGCACGCCAGCAGCCTGTTCAACCTGCAGACCTTCGGCAACGTCTACAGCCGCATCAGCAACCCCACGGTGGCGGTGTTCGAGGAGCGCATCGCCAGCCTGGAAAACGGGCGCGCCGCGCTGGCCTGTGCCAGCGGCATGGCCGCGCAGATGGCGGCGCTGCTGGCTATTTTGAAGACGGGCGACCACATCGTGGCGGCCAGCACGCTGTATGGCGGCACGGTGGGGCAGCTCGGCGTGGGATTTGCGCGCCTGGGCATCGAGACCACCTTCGTGGACCCGGCAGACCCCGAGAACTTCGCGCGCGCCATGCGCCCCAACACCCGCGCGGTGTACGGCGAAACCATCGGCAACCCGCTGGTCAATGTGCTCGACATCGCGGCCGTGGCCGAGGTGGCGCACGCGCACGGCGTGCCGCTGGTGATCGACAACACAGTGGCCAGCCCCTACCTGTGCAACCCGCTGGCCTTTGGCGCCGACATCGTGGTGCACAGCGCCACCAAGTACATCGGCGGCCACGGCACGACCATGGGCGGCGTGGTGGTCGAAGGCGGCAAGTTCCCGTGGGACAACGGCAAGTTCCCCGAAATGGTCGAGCCCAGCCGGGCCTACCATGGGGTGAAGTTTTACGAGACCTTCGGCGACTTCGGCTATACCATGAAGGCGCGCATGGAGATCAACCGCACCTTCGGCGGCGTGCTCTCGCCCATGAACGCCTGGCAGCTGCTGCAGGGCGCCGAAACGCTGCACCTGCGCATGCGCGAGCACTGCCGCAACACGCTGGCGGTGGCGAAGTTCCTGCAGGGCCATGCCAAGGTCGCCTGGGTCAATTACCCGGGCCTGGCCGATTCACCGTATTACGCGCTCGCGCAAAAGCAGTTCCGCGTGGTGGATGGCACTCCGGGCGCGTCGGGCATCCTGACCTTCGGCATCCAGGGCGGCGCCGCGGCGGGCGAGAAGTTCATCGACGCCTGCGAGTTCCTGAGCCACCTGGCCAACATCGGCGACGCCAAGACCCTGGTGATCCACCCGGCGTCGACCACGCACCGGCAATTGAGCGACGAGGAATTGGCACGTGCCGGCGTGAGCGCGGACATGGTGCGCCTGTCGGTGGGCATCGAGGACCTGGACGACATCCTCTGGGACATCGACCAGGCGCTGTCAAAAACCTAAGCGCTGGTGGGGGCGCCCAGCCTCTGCGACAGGCTGCGCGCCGTGTCGCGCAGATGCCCTGCAGCGGCACTGTCCGGGCCGGTGCGCAGCGTGGCGCTCGGGCCGATCACGGCTAGGCACAGCACGAGCTGGCCGAAGCCGTCGAAGACCGGCGTGGCCAGGGCACTGATGCCGGGCAGCAGCTGGTCGGTGACCTCGGCCACCTGGTGGGTGCGCACGGCGTCCAGCTCGGCGGCAAAGGCCGGGTCGTCGAGCGCCCCGGCATGGCCATCGGCGGCCAGAGCAGCCGCTGTGCGCTCGCGCGGGCCGAAGGCCGCGAACACTTTGCCCGTGGCGGTGTGCCGCACCGATGCCGTGGTGCCGTGGCGCATGGCCACGTAGACGGCCGTGGGCCCTTCCTCGACACGGATGATGGTGGGCCCGCTGTCGCCCCAGACCGATGCCGAGACCGTGTAGCCAATGCGCTGGGCTAGGGCCGGCAGCTCGGCGATCGCCAGCCGCACCGGGTCGACCTGCTGCAGGCTGATCAAGCCCAGTTGCATGGCCAAAGGCCCCAGGCCATAGTGGCCGCTCACGGCGTCCTGCTCGATCAGGCCCAGCTTGCCGAAGCTCACAAGGTAGGGGTGGGCCTTTGCGGGCGTCATGTCGGCGGCCCGCGCCAGGTCCTTGAGCGCCATGCGGCGGCCGGTGCGGGCCAGCACCTTGAGCAGTTGCCCGCCCACCTCCACGCTCTGGATGCCGCGCGGCGCACGGGGGCTGTCTTCGTCGTCGGCAGAAGCAAGGTCACGGGAAAGGTCGTCCATGGCGCCATTGTCCACCGAGCCCGCAGCGATCCTGGCTACCCAGGGGTTTCCACTTAAGCAAATGAATTAGACATTGACGAATTTATTGCCTATGATCAAAACATTCCGTTTAGATGAATTCATTCCACTAAACCAAATTAACCGGTAACACCCCATGACCACCATGACCACCAAGACCTTCGCCTCCGCCGCCGACCTGGAAGTCAAGCAGGTCAGCTTCGACAAGCTGTCCGAGCACGCCTACGCCTACACCGCCGAGGGCGATCCCAACACCGGCATCATCATTGGCGACGACGCCGTGATGGTCATCGATACCCAGGCCACCCCCGTCATGGCGCAGGACGTGATCCGCCGCATCCGCGAAGTGACGGACAAGCCCATCAAGTACGTGCTGCTGTCGCACTACCACGCGGTGCGCGTGCTGGGCGCCAGCGCCTACGGGGCCGAGCACATCATCGCCAGCGAGGACACGCGCGATTTGATCGTCGAGCGCGGCCAGTTCGACAAGGACAGCGAGATCGGCCGCTTCCCGCGCCTGTTCCAGAACGTGGAAAGCGTGCCCGAAGGCCTGACCTGGCCGACCATGACCTTCAACAAGAAGATGACCCTGTGGCTCGGAAAGCTGGAAGTGCAGATCCTGCAGCTGGGCCGGGGCCACACCAAGGGTGACACCGTGGCCTGGCTGCCGGCGGAAAAGATCCTGTTCTCGGGCGACCTGGTGGAGTTCGATGCCACGCCGTATGCGGGCGATGCCTACTTTAAGGACTGGCCACAGACGCTGGACAACCTTGCGGCCCTCAAGCCCGAGAAGCTGGTGCCCGGGCGCGGCGCGGCGCTGCAGACGCCCGAGCAGGTGCAGGCCGGCCTGGCCGGCACGCGCGCCTTCATCAGTGACCTGTACGAGAGCGTCAAGGAAAGTGCCGCCAAGGGCGAGGATCTGCGCAAGGTCTACGAAGCCACCTTCGCCAAGCTGCAACCCAAGTACGGCAACTGGGTGATCTTCAACCACTGCATGCCGTTCGACGTGACGCGGGCCTATGACGAAGCCACGCAGTACCCGGACCCGCGCATCTGGACGGCCGAGCGGGATGTGGAGATGTGGAAATCGCTGGAAGGCTGAGCGCCTGCCGCAATGGAGGAGACAACCACCATGCCAACAAATAACTCTGCACCACCCGCATTCGACGGCACCGGCGCCCAGGTACAGGCCATCGAGTTTGCCTACCAGCGCTCCCCCGACCAGGATGCCCCGGCCCCCGTGCAGCACCCCGTCGCGGTGGTGGGTGCCGGGCCTGTGGGCCTGTCCCTGGCCATCGACCTGGCCCAGCGCGGCCAGCGCGTGGTGGTGCTGGACAATGACTGCAAGCTGTCCACCGGCTCGCGCGCCATCTGCTTTGCCAAGCGCACCCTGGAGATCTGGGACCGCCTTGGCGTCGGCCAGCGCATGGTGGACAAGGGCGTGTCGTGGAACGTGGGCAAGGTGTTCTTCCACGGCGAACCGCTGTACGAGTTCAACCTGCTGCCCGAGGAAGGCCACGAGCGCCCGGCCTTCATCAACCTGCAGCAGTACTACGCCGAGGCCTACCTCGTCGAGCGTGCGCTGCAGTTGCCCAACATCGAGCTGCGCTGGCACAACAAGGTGGCCGGCATTGCGCCGCACGATGGCGGCGCGCTGCTCACCATCGCGACGCCCGAGGGCGACTACCGTATCGACGCACAGTGGGTCGCTGCCTGCGATGGCTCGCGCTCGCCGCTGCGCCAGATGATGGGCCTGGAAAGCAAGGGCCGCACATTCCAGGACCGCTTTTTGATCGCCGACGTGAAGATGGCCAGCAACGCCGACTTCCCGACCGAGCGCTGGTTCTGGTTCGACCCGCCCTTTCACCCCAACCAGAGCGTGCTGCTGCACAGCCAGCCCGACAATGTCTGGCGCATCGATTTCCAGCTGGGCTGGAACGCCGACCCCGAGGAAGAGAAAAAGCCCGAGAACATTCTGCCGCGCGTGCACGCGCTGCTGGGCCCCGATGCGCAATTCGAGCTTGAATGGGCCAGTGTCTACACCTTTGCCTGCCTGCGCATGGACCGTTTCGTGCACGGCCGCGTGGTGTTCGCGGGCGACAGCGCGCACGGCGTGTCGCCCTTTGGCGCACGTGGTGCCAACAGCGGCGTGCAGGACGCCGAAAACCTGGCCTGGAAGCTCGACTGGGTGCTGCGCGGCCGAGCCGTCGAACAACTGCTGGCCACCTACGGCTCCGAGCGCGAGTACGCGGCCGACGAGAACATTGCCAACTCGACCCGCGCCACCGACTTCATCACGCCCAAGAGCGAGATCAGCCGCCTGTTCCGCGATGCCGCGCTGGAGCTGGCGCGCGAACACCCGTTTGCGCGCCGCATCGTCAACAGCGGGCGCCTGTCGGTGCCGGCCACACTGCACGGCTCGCAGCTCAACACGCCCGACACGGACACCTTTGCCGGCACCCAGGTGCCCGGCGCCGTGCTGCTCGACGCACCGGTGCTGCAGGGCGGCCAGAGCGCCTGGCTGCTGCGCACGCTGGGGGCGGACTTCACCTTGCTGGTGTTCGGCACGGCCCCGGCCTGGGCCACCGCACTGCCAGAGGTCAGGGTGCTGCAGGTGGGCGCCGACCTGCAGGACACCCAGGGCCTGCTGGCAAAGCGCCTGGATGCGCAACCCGGCACGGCCTACCTGGTGCGGCCCGACCAGCATGTGTGCGCGCGCTGGCGCAGCCTGGATGAAGCCGCCGTGCGCGCCGCGCTGGCGCGTGCCACGGCGTCGCTCCGCAGCCAGCCTGCACCCGCGCCTGCCGACCTCGCAACCGCCTGAACCAGGAGCCATGAGCATGCTCGATACCCAGCCCCACCTGCAGGCCTGCGACGATTTCTACGAGGCCCTGATCGCCAGCCACAACGGCCTTACCCCGCCCGAGAGCCACGCAATGAATGCCCGACTCATCCTGCTGCTGGCCAACCACATCGGCGACCAGGCCACGCTGCTGCATGCGCTGCAGCTGGCGCGCGGCACCACGGTGCCCACCGGCGCTGCGGACATGGCGCCCGTGACTCCGGTCGCCCCGGTACACGCTGCGGCCTGACGCCACCCACAACCGCCCACCCACCATTCAGCCACCGCGCAAGCCCTGCAAAGACAGGGCCTGCGGCGCCGCTGTGCCCGACCCAAGCCATCCATCCTTTGACCACCGGAGACAAACTACCATGCTGCGCAAACACTTCCTCGCCACCCTCGCGGGCCTGGCACTCACGCCCCTCGCCCTGCATGCACAGGACAACAGCAAGCCCCTGGAATGGGTGGTCGGCTATGCGGCCGGCGGCGGCTCGGACATCGTGGCCCGCACCATCGCAGAGTCCATGGGTGCCAGCCTGGGCCGCCCCGTCATCATCAACAACAAGCCCGGCGCGGGCACCAACATCGCGGCCGACTATGCCGCGCGCAACAAGGATTTCGGCAACCTGATCTTCTCGGCCGATTTCGCCACGCTGGCGGCCAACCCCTTCCTGTTCAGCAAGCTGAGCTACAACGCCGAGAAGGACTTCCAGCCCGTGGGTCTGCTGGTGCGCTTTCCGATGTTCCTCGTGGTCTCGAACAACGTGCCTGCCAAGAACCTCAAGGAGTTCATGGCCTGGGCCAAGGGCAACGCCGATGGCGTGAACTGGGCGTCGGCCGGCCCCGGCAGCCCGCACCACTTGGTGGGCGAGCTGTTCCGCGAGCAGAGCGGGCTCAAGCTCACCCATGTGCCCTACCGCGGCGCGGCACCGGCCATCCAGGACGTGATCGGCGGCCAGGTGCCCGCGATGTGGATCGACAGCGCCACGGTCTACCCGTTCCTTGCCACGAACAAGGTGCGCGCCATCGGCGTGGCCAGCCCGCAGCGCGTGGCGACCATGCCCGACGTGGCCACCATCCAGGAGCAGGGGCTGCAGGGATTCGAAGGCTATGCATGGCAAGGGCTGGTGGCCCCCACGGGCACTTCGGCCGAGGCCGTGGCCCAGTTCAGCAAGGCGCTGCAGACCGCCCTGGCCGATACGCGCACCCGCGCGCGCCTGCAGGCCCTGGGTGTGGAGCCCCTGCCCGGCACCCCGGCCCAGATGGGCAGCTACGCGCGCGCCGAGCGCGAAAAGTGGGGCCGCGTGATTACCAAGGTCGGCGTCAAGCTCGATTGATACGGCTTTGCCTTTGACTGCAAGCCCGCATGCGCCGCCAGCTCAGAGCTGGTCGCGCAGGGCGCGGGCACGCTGCCGGCGGCGCCCGCGTTGCAGCACGGGCGCGAGCCACAGGGCCTGCACCGCTGCATAACCCAGTACGGCGAGGACCAAGCCCAGCGCCGGCAGGCCGACCAGCAGCGGCGTGCCCAGCGCCTGCATCCACCCGGCCAGCGCCTGCACGCTGAAGGCGCCTGCCGGGCCGGCCGCATTGAAGGCCGGCAGCGACTGCTCGCCGGGCAGCACCAGCGAGCCCACCTGGAAGGCCAGCACATACAGGGGCACGGTGGTCAAGGGGTTCGTATAGAAGGTGGTGACGCCGCCGGCCACCACGTTGCCGCGCAGCCAGGCGCAGGCACCGACCGCACCCACCAGCTGCAGCGGGCCGGGAATGAGCCCGCAGAACAGGCCGGCGGCGACCCCTCGTGCCAGCGGCTCGCGCTGGAAGCGGAACAGCGCACGCTGCTCCATCCACGGCACGGCACGGGCCAATGCCGTGCGTGCCAACTGGTCTCGCACACTCGGCTCCAGGTGGCGCAGCTTGCGGCGCAGGGTGCTCAGCATCCGCATGGGCGGGCCGTCACCAGCTGAAGGCCGCTGCGGTGGCCAGGCCCCACAGCGTGGCCAGGGCCGTGAGCAGGCCCACGTCGCGCCGGTCGTTGCCCAGGCGCCAGGCCATCAGGGCCGTGCCCGCCAGGGCCACCATCAGGGTGAGCATCACCGATTCGATCATGTCCATGGCCGGTCTCCTTCAAGGCTTGGGGGGCTCAGCAGCCGGTGGGCTGCCGGCCGAGCTGCGCAGCGACAGGACGATGGAGCCGGCAATCAGGCCCGCGGTGACCAGCAGAGCGTAGCCGATCGGGATCTTCACCAGGTCGATGAGCAGCATCTTGCCGCCGATGAACACCAGCACCAGGGCCAGGCCATAGGCCAGCAGGTGGAAGCGGTCGGCCAGGTCGGCCAGCAGGAAGTACAGCGCACGCAGGCCCAGGATGGCGAAGATGTTGGCCGTGAGCACGATGAACGGGTCGCTGGTGATCGCGAAGATGGCCGGGATGCTGTCCACCGCGAAGATGATGTCCGTGGTGCCGATCAGGATCAGCACCACGAACAGCGGCGTGTAGTGCTTGACGCCGTTGATGCTGGTGGTCAGCTTCTCGCCGTCGAACACGTCGGCGATGCGGATGCGCTTGCGCAGAAAGCGCAGCACCGGGTTGGTCGCGATGTCGGGCTCCTGGCCGGCGGCGAACCACATCTTGGCACCCGTGAACACCAGGAAGGCGCCGAACACGTAGAGCAGCCAGTGGAACGAGGCCAGCAGCCAGGCGCCTGCCAGGATCAGCAGCGTGCGCAGTACGATGGCGCCGATGATGCCTATGATCAGCGCGCGCTTCTGGTGCTGTGGAGGTACCGCAAAGTAGCTGAACAGCATCAGGAAGACGAAGATGTTGTCGATGGACAGGCTCTTTTCCACCAGGTAGCCGGTGATGAACTGCATCGACACGGTGTTGGCCACCTCGCGGCCCTGGCTGCCGTCCAGGTACCACCACAGGCCGGCCACGAACACGAAGGCCAGCGAGAACCACAGGGCGCTCCATTTCAGGGCTTCCTTGGTCGTGACCTTGTGCGCGCCCTGGCGCTCCATGACCAATAGGTCGATGCCGATGGCCACGACCACAAAGACGGCAAACCCCGCCCACATCCACCAGGTTCCGATTGTTTCCATAATGTTCTGATCCTTCGCGCGATGGCGTCAGCGCCGCGAACGCGGCAGGGGTGGCAGGCCCGGGGTCGGGGTGGACAGGGGACGGGGGGCGGCATGGCGCATGGGTTCTCTCCGGTGCGGTCAGTTGGGAATTTCAGGGCAAGCCCGCACTGTAGGGATGCTTTTGCATCTTAAAAACCTGTCTTCACGGTACTATGGGTTCGGTTTTTACGAACCAAATATTCTCCACGCCCATACCCCTTCAGCCTGTTGGGATACGCAACACCATGAGCCAGAGCTTCAACTACCGCCACCTGTATTACTTCTGGGTGGTCGCCAAGGAGGGCGGTATCGCGCGCGCCGCCGAGCGGCTGGACATGGCCGTGCAGACCATCAGCGCGCAGGTGCGCCTGCTGGAGCAGGCCTTGGGCACCAGCCTGCTGCGCACCGAGGGGCGCAGCCTGGTGCTCACCGAGGCGGGCGTGGCCGCGCTGCACGAGGCCGACCAGATCTTTGCGCTGGGCGAGCAGTTGACCCACCGCGTGCGCGAGGCCGCCAGCGGCCGGACGCTGCGGCTGAACCTGGGCATCTCCGACGGCATCGCCAAGCTGGCCATGCACCGGCTGCTGACGCCGGTGCTCGACGAGCCGCACCTGCGCCTGCTGTGCCACGAGGGGGAATTCCAGCCGCTGCTCGGCGAGCTCGCGCTGCACAAGCTCGACGCGGTGCTGGCCGACCGCGCCGCGCCGCCGAACCCGGCCCTCAAAACCACCAGCCAACTGCTGGGCACGAGTGCCGTGGCCTGGTACGCGCCGCCTGTGTGGGCCGAAGCGGCGGCCCGGCAGTTTCCGCAAAGCCTGGCCGTGGTGCCAGTGCTGCTGCCCACCGACCACGCCGCCATGCGCGCGCGCATCGACCACTGGCTGGAGCGCGAACGCATCCGCCCGCGCATTGCCGGCGAGTTCGAGGACAGCGCCCTGCTGAGCACCTTTGCCGCCACGGGCATGGGCGTGATGCCGGCCCCCGTGACAGTGGGTGCACACCTGCTCAAGACCCACGGCCTGGTGCAGGTGGGCTCCACGCCCGACGTGCAGGAGCAGTTCCACTTGATCTACAACGCGCGCAAGGTCATGCACCCGCTGCTCACGCGGCTGCTGGAGGCGGCGCAGGGCGGTGCGCTGCTTACTTCGTAAAACGGCCGTCGCGGCCCATCATCAGCAGATCAACAAACTTGCCCGAGCTGTGCTGCGTGGCCGATAGCTCCACGGGGTAGCCGCCCAGGTTCACGCTCTTCATCGACTCCATGGCCTGCACCAGTCCTGCGCGCGTGGGCTTGGCGCCGGCGCGCTGCAGCGCTTCGACCAGGAAGCGGGCGGAGATGAAGCCCTCCATCTGGCTGAAGGTGTACTCGGTGATGCCCTTGGCCTTGGCCAGGGTCTGGAACTCGCGCGAGATCGGCATGCTCTGGTTCCACGGCGAGGGCACGACCTGCGAGACCACGATGCCCCGTGCGCGTTCTCCGAGGGCCTTGACCAGTTGCGCGTTGCTGATCACCGAGAGCATGTAGAACGTGGTGCGGTGGCCGGCCGCCAGGTAGGCATCGACGAAATCCACGCTGGGCTTGCCCGCGCTGATGACGATGATGGCCTGGGGCGCGGCCTTGGCCACCACAGCCACGGCGTCGGCCATCTTCGAGCCGTCCACCTCCAGCGGGGCCTGGGCCACAAGTTCCACCTTGTGGTTCTTGACCGACTTCTCGACCGAGGCCAGGCCGCCGGTGCCGAAGGGGTTGTTGAGGTAGACCGCCGCGATGCGCGCGATGCCCACCGAGGCCAGTTGCTTGACCGTGGCATCGAGCTCGGCGGCATAGCCGGCCTTGATGTTGAAGACGTAGCGGCTGCCGGCCTGGCGCAGGCCGTCGGAGCCCGTGAACGGCGCGATGAAGGGCACGCCGCGCTCCTCTGCAATCGGCAGGGCGGCCAGGGCCGGGGGCGTGCCGGCGTACTGGAACAGCGCGAGCACCTTGTCCTCGTCGATCAGCTTCTTCGTGTTCTCGGCCGCCTTCTTGGGGTCGTAGGCATCGTCGATGGCCACCACGCGGATCTTGCGGCCGCGCACGCCGCCCGAGGCATTGACGTGGTCGAAATACAGGGCCGAGCCCTGGCGCACTTCGCTGGTCAGTGCCGCGAGCGGACCGCTCAACTGGCACGACTGGCCGATGACGATCTCGCCGTCGGTCACGCCCGCGCTGTCCTGGGCCCAGGCCGTTCCGGTGGCCCAGCCCAGGGCCATTGCGAGTGCGGTGCGCCGGCGGGCGGCACCCGCGCGTGAGAGGGGTTGAACTCCTGCTGCTGCCATGTTGTCTTGTCTCCTGTCGTCTTTATGGTTCTTCATCACAACGCAAAAACCTTCCGGTGCCAGGCCTGGCATGCGGAAGGATGGAATAACGGGGCTGCCGCCGCGTCACGCAGCAGCCCTGGGAGCGCGCTGGCGCTCCCCGAAAAAATCTCAGGCCACCTCGGCCGGGGCGTGCGCAGCCCCGCCCATGCCCAGGTAGGTGTCGATGATGCGGCGGTCGTTGAGCAGATCCTGCGCGGCACCCGTGAGCGCCACGGCGCCCATTTCGAGCACGTAGGCCCGATCGGCCACGCGCAGCGCGGCGCGCGCGTTCTGCTCCACCAGCAGCACCGACACGCCATGCGCCCGCAGCGAAGACACCACCTGCAGCACCTCGCGCACGATGAGCGGGGCCAGGCCGAGCGAGGGCTCGTCGAGCATCAACAGGCGCGGGCGCGCCATCAGCGCACGGCCGATGGCCAGCATCTGGCGCTCGCCGCCCGAGAGCGTGGAGGCCAGTTGCGGGCGGCGCTCGCGCAGGCGCGGGAAGATCTCGAACACCTCGTCCATGCGCTGCGCCTGGTCGCGCTGGCCACGGCGCCAGCGCGAAAAACCGCCCAGCAGCAGGTTGTCCTCCACCGACATCTCGCCAAACAGCTCGCGCTTTTCGGGCACCAGGGCCACGCCGCGCGCCACCATGGCTTCCACGCTGGGGCGCACGATGCGCTCGCCGGCCAGGGTGATGGCGCCGGTGGCCGGCAAGAGGCCCATGGCCGCGCACAGCAAGGTGGTCTTGCCCGCGCCGTTGGGGCCGATGACGGTGACGATCTCGCCCTCGTTCACCTCGAGCCGGACCTGGTGGACGGCTTCCACCTGGCCATAGGAGACGCTCAGGTCCTGGAGTTGCAGCAAGGCGGTCATGCGGTGGCTCCTTCAGTGGCAGCGGCGGGCAGGTCGTCATCGGCACCGCCCAGGTAGGCATCGAGCACGCGCTGGTTGCTCTGCACCTGTGCGGGCGTGCCCTCGGCGATCACGGTGCCGAACTCCAGCACGGTGATGCGGTCGGCCAGGTTCATCACGAACTCCATGTCGTGCTCCACCACTAGGATGCCCAGGCCCTCGGCGCGCAGCTGGCGCAGCAGATCGGCCAGGGCCTTCTTTTCCAGGTGGCGCAGGCCGGCGGCAGGCTCGTCGAGCAGCAGGATGGCCGGCTGGCCGGCCAGGGCGCGCGCGATCTCCACGATGCGCTGTTGCCCCAAGGCCAGCGAGGCGGCGGGCGCGTCGGCATGGGCGTCCAGGCCGCAGCGCTCGATCTGGCGGCGCGCCTCGGCCAGCAGGGCGGCTTCTTCGGCGCGGTCCAGCCGCAGCATCGAGGCCAGCCAGCCGCGGTGGGCGCGCTGGTGCGCGCCGAGGGCGACATTCTCGACCACGCTGCGCTGGCCCAGCAGGCGCACATGCTGGAAGGTGCGCGCCATGCCCAGGCGCGCAAAGGCGCGCGAGGGCCGGCGCAGCATGGCCTGGTCCACCAGGCGCACCTCGCCCTCGGTGGCGTCGTCCACGCCCGAGATCATGTTGAAGAAGGTGCTCTTGCCGGCACCGTTGGGGCCGATCAGCGCATGCACCTCCCCGGCCTTGACGTCCATGGAGACGTTGTTGTTGGCGACCAGCCCACCGAAGCGCTTGGTCACGTTGCGGGCCTGCAGCAGCACCGTGCCGGGCGTCGGCAGCGTGCGCTGCGCCAGTTGCATGGCCTGGCGCACGGCGCGCGGCGCCTCGCGGCGCAGCCAGCGCTCGCCCAGGCGGTTGAGCGTGGGCCACAGGCCGTCGGCAAAGCGCTGCAGCACGAAGACCATGAGCAGGCCGAAGACGATGACCTCGAAGTTGCCGCTGGTGCCCAGCAGCGAGGGCAGCACGTCCTGCAGCTTCTCCTTGAGCAGGGTGATCAGCGTGGCGCCCAGCACCGCGCCCCAGAGGTGGCCGGCGCCGCCGACCACGGCCATGAACAGGTACTCGATGCCGATGTTGAGGTTGAACGGCGTGGGGCTCACGAAGCGCTGCAAATGCGCATACAGCCAGCCCGAGATGGCCGCCAGCAGCGCCGCCAGCACGAAGAGCTTGATGCGGTAGTGCGCCGTGTCCACCCCCATGGACTCGGCCATCACCCGGCCGCCCTTGAGCGCACGGATGGCGCGGCCCTCGCGCGAATCGAGCAGGTTGTGCAGCAGCCACAGCGACACCAGCAGCACCGTCCAGATCAGCACGCCGATGGCGCGCGGCGAGGCCAGCGAGAAGCCCGCCACCACCAGCGGGGGGACGCCGGTGATGCCGGTCTGCCCGCCGAGGAACTCCATGTTGCCGAACAGGTAGTACAGCGACAAGCCCCAGGCGATGGTGCACAGCGGCAGGTAGTGGCCCGAGAGTTTGAGCGTGACCGACCCCAGGCCCCAGGCCAGCGCGAAGGTGACCAAAAGGCCCAGCACCAGTCCCACCCAAGGCAGGCCGGCCATACCGACGATGCCCGAGAGCGCCTGCACCGATGCGGGCGCGGTGCAGATCCAGGCCGTGGCATAGGCGCCGACGCCCACGAAGGCGGCCTGGCCAAACGAGGTCATGCCGCCCACGCCGGTGAGCATGACCAGCCCGGCCGCCACGATGGCGTACAGCCCGATGTAGCTGAGCATGACCACGGTGAAGTCGGGCAGCCAACCCCAGCACAGGGCCAGCAGCGCCACGCCGGCCAGGGTGAGCTGGGTGCGCGTGACGATGCCGCGCGATGTGGGTGCGGCTTGTGCGCTGGCGGCCATATCGGTCTTGACGGGCGTGCTCATTCCTCATCCTCCACATGGCGGCTGTTGAGCGAGCGCCACCACAGCACGGGCACGATCAGGGTGAACACGAGAACCTCCTTGTAGGCACTGGCCCAGAACGAGGCGAAGGCCTCCAGCTGCCCCACCAGCAGGGCACCGGCCAGCGCCATGGGGTAGCTGGCCAGCCCGCCCACGATGGCCGCGACGAAGCCCTTCAAGCCAATCAGGAAACCCGTGTCGTAGTACACGGTGGTGAGCGGCGCGATCAACAGGCCCGAGACGGCGCCGATCAGCGCGGCCAGGGCAAAGCTCACGTCGCCCGAGAGTTCGGTGGGGATGCCCATGAGGCGCGCCCCCACGCGGTTGATGGCCGTGGCGCGCAGCGCCTTGCCGACCATGGAGCGGCCGAAGAACAGGAACAGCAGCATCACCAGCGCCAGCGTGACGCCCAGCACCACCAGCGACTGACCCGAGACGGGGATGCCACCGAGGTCAAAGCGCGCCTCGGAGAACGGCGGCGTGCGCGAACCCTCGGCACCGAAGAACAGCAGGCCCAGGCCCACCAGCACGCCATGCAGCGCCACCGAGACGATGAGCAGCATCAGCACCGTGGCATCGGCCAGCGGCCTGAAGGCCAGGCGGTACAGCAGCGGCCCCATGGGCGTGATGAGCACCAGCGTGGAAAAGGCCTGCATGCCCAGCGAGGTTGGCCGCAGCCCGAGGATCAGCCCGGCGGCCACCAGCGGCAGCACCAGGCACCACACCACCGTGGCGGACCAGTTCACGGGGCTGCCGCGCCGAAAGCGCACCACCTCGACAAGCAGCACCACCGCGGCCATGCCCAGCAGCAGCCACAGCGTGGCGGGAATGCGCCCGCCCTGCATCATGGCCATGGTCAGCGCCCCGAAGGCCACGAACTCGCCCTGGGGGATGAAGATCACCCGGGTCACGGAAAAAACCAGCACCAGCGCCAGCGCCATCAGTCCATAGATGGCGCCGTTGACAATGCCGTCCTGCCCCAAGAGCAGGGCGATCTGCAAATCCATATTCGGCTTTCTTTCACAAGGCAGAAACGCCGCAAGCCGCAGGGACCACTCCCCGCGCCACGGCACCAGGCGCACAGCGCCTGTCTCTCTCAACGACCTGCAAACGCGCGCAGCCCACGCAACTGGCGCAACGCAGGCCAGCGCTCCCGCGCAAGGGCCGCCCCGCCGCGCGGGGAGCGTCCCCCTCTGGGGGGAAGGCGCGCAGCGCCTCAGGGGGGCTTACGGTTGGTACTTCCAGGTGCCGTTCTCGATCTTGACCATCACGCGGGCGCGCTGGTCCAGGCCCAGGTGGTCGTTCTCGGACATGTTGAAGATGCCGTGGGCGCCAGGCACTTCCTTGATCTGCTCCAGCGCATCGCGCAGGGCGGCACGGAACTCGACGGTGCCGGGCTTGGCCTTCTTGAGCGCGACAGGCACGGCGGCGGCCATCAGCACGCCGGCATCCCAGCCGTGGGCACCGAAGGTGGAGACGCTGTCCTTGCCGTGGGCCGCCTCATAGGCGGCCACGTAGGCACTGGCCGACTTCTTCACGGGGTGCGAAGCGGGCAACTGCGAGGCCACGAGCACCGGGCCCGAGGGCAGGAAGGTGCCTTCCACGTCCTTGCCGCCCACGCGCAGGAAGTCGGCATTGGCCACGCCGTGGGTCTGGTAGACCTTGCCGGTAAAGCCGCGCTCCTTGAGCGCCTTCTGCGGCAGCGCGGCCGGCGTGCCGGAGCCGGCGATCAGCACGGCATCGGGCTTGGCCGAGATCATCTTCAGGGTCTGGCCCGTCACCGAGGTGTCGGTGCGCGCATAGCGCTCGTTTGCCACGATCTGGATCTTCTTGATGGCTGCGGCCTTGCCGAACTCCTGGTACCAGCCTTCGCCGTAGGCATCGGCAAAACCGATGAAGGCCACGGTCTTGATGCCGGCATTGGCCATGTGGTCGACGATGGCCAGCGACATCATGATGTCGTTCTGCGGGGTCTTGAAGACCCACTTCTTCTTGGCATCCATGGGCTCGACGATGCGCGCCGAGGCGGCCATGGAGATCATGGGCGTCTGCGCCTCGGCCACCACGTCGATCATGGCCAGCGAGTTGGGCGTGGTGCTTGACCCGAGGATGATGTCGACCTTGCTTTCGCTGATCAGCTTGCGCGTGTTGCCCACGGCGGTGGTCGTGTCCGACGCGTCGTCGAGCACGATGTAGTTGACCTTCTGGCCGCCGATGGTGCGCGGCATCAGGGCGATGGTGTTCTTCTCGGGAATGCCCAGCGATGCGGCGGGGCCGGTGGCCGACACCGTGACGCCGACGGTGATGTCGGCCAGGGCAGCGCCGCAGGCCATGGCGGCAGCAGCGGCCACCAGCGCGAGTTGTGCAAAACGGAATTTCATGCTTTGTCTCCTGTGGATCGTTGTGGAAGAAGGAAAGGGGTCAGCGCAGAGGGGCGCCCTGGCTCAGGTCCGGCTCTTCGCGGCCGGTGTGTGGTGCACGGCAAGCGTGGCTTCGCATTGTCATGGACGGGGAGGCCTTTCGGCCAGTGGCGGGGGCATGCGCACGGCAGGAAACCCGCCAAAGAACAGGTCGGCCACGATGGGCGCCATGGTCTCGTAGTCGAGCTCGCCATCGGGCTTGAGCCAGGTGAACATCCAGTTGATCATGCCGAACAGCAGCATGGTCAGCGCCTTGGTCAGGCCTGCGGCATCGGTGTCGGGCCGCATCTGTGCCAGCGCCTGGGCAAAGACGGCCACCACGGCGCGCTCCTTGCCGAGGATGCGCTCGCTGTCCTCGGGCTGCAGAAAGCGCACGTCCTCGGTCAGTACGCGGTGGGCATGCTGGGCTTCGGCGTATTCCTCGACGAAGCGGTGGATCAGCTCGCGCAGCCGCGCCTCGGGTTCGAGCTGCTTGCCCTGCACCTCGTCCACCAGGGCCTGCAGGCGCGAGACATGGCCGTCGGCGATGTGCACGAGCAGGTTGTACTTGTCGCGAAAGTAGTGGTACAGGGTGGGCTTGGACAGGCCGCAGGCATCGGCCACCTCGTTCATCGAGGTGGCGGGGTAGCCGCGGCGTGCAAACAGTTCGGCGGCATGGCGGAGGATCATTTCGCGCTGGTCGTCGTATCCGGGGGATCGTCCTCGGGCCATGGGCAGTTTTCCTTTGCATCCGGTAGTGAAGGGCCGCCATCTTGCCGCATGCCGACGCACAGGGGGCACGCTGGCGCCCTTTCTCCCCAGGGAGAAGGCGCTGTACGGCACTGCGGCAGCCGGGTTCATCACCGCTCGTCGAACGACAGCACCACGCTGTCGGTCAGGGGCCGGCACTGGCAGGTGAGGACGAAGCCGGCGGCCACGTCGGCCTTGTCGAGCGCGAAGTTGCGCTCCATGCGCACCTCGCCCTGCACGCACTTGGCACGGCAGGTGCCGCACACGCCGGACGTGCACGAGAAAGGCACCTCCAGCCCGGCGGCCGATGCGGCATCAAGGATGCTCGCCTGCCCGTCGGAGAAGGGGAACTCGCGCCTGAGGCCGTCGCGCACGATGGCGATGCGCGCGGTCTTGGCATCGCCGGGAAGTGCCTCGTGCACCACGGCCCCCACCTGCCCGCCTGCGGGCAGGGCCACGCCGAAGCGCTCCACGTGGATGCGCTCGGCCGGCACGCCGCCCGCCAGCAGCGCGGCCTCCGCCTCGTCGTTCATCTGGAACGGCCCGCAGATGAAGGCCTCGTCGATCCTCTGCGCGGGAATCAGGGCCTTGAGGAACTCGGCGAGCTTCTCGCGGTTCACGAAGCCCATGTTCAGCGGCGCATCGGTCTGCTCAGCCGAGAACACGTGGTGCAGCACCAGGCGCGTGAGGTAGCGGTTCTTGAGGTCTTCGATCTCCTCCTTGAACATGGTGGACTGCAGCGTGCGGTTGCCGTAGATCAGCGTGAAGCGGCTGCCGGGTTCGCGCGCCAGCACCGTCTTCATGATGGAGAGGATGGGCGTGATGCCGCTGCCACCCGCGATGCCCAGGTAGTGGCGCTGCGCCGCGGGCTGCAGCGGCACGAAGAAGCGGCCCTGCGGCGCCATGACCTGCAGGGTGTCGCCCACCTGCAGCTGGGCGTTGATCCAGTTGGAGAACACGCCGCCGTTGACCTTGCGCACGCCCACGCGCAGCTCGGCGTCGTCGACGCCCGCGCAGATGGAATAGGACCGGCGCAGGTCCTGGCCGCCGATGTCGGTGCGCAGCGTGAGGTACTGGCCCTGGGTGAAGCCGAACACCTCGCGCAGCTCGGCCGGCACGTCGAAGGAGACGATGACGGCCTCGGCCGTGTCGGGCTCGATGGCGCGCACGCGCAGGGGATGGAAGATGACGCTCATGTCGGTGTCTGGTGTAGGGGCGAAGAGAGGTTCTTTACAAGGGCTTGAAGTGCTCGAAGGGTTCGCGGCATGCCATGCAGCGGTACAGCGCCTTGCAGGCCGTGGAGCCGAAGGCCGAGAGCCGCTCGGTCTGCAGGCTGGCGCAGCGCGGGCATGCCAGCGACGGCGCAGCGGCATGCGTGCGCGGCATGAAGCGCAGCGGCACCTCGGTGCCCGGCGGCAGCGGGCCGGGCGGCGCGATGCCATAGGCCAGCAGGCGCGCACGCCCCTGCTCGGTGATCCAGTCGGTGGTCCAGGCGGGGGCGCGCTGCAGGGTGGCGTGGGCCGGGCCCAGGCCGGCGGCGTCGATGGCCGCCAGCACGTCGTGCTCGATCACCTCGGTGGCCGGGCAGCCCGAATAGGTGGGAGTGAGCACGATCTCCAGGCCCTCGCCCGCCAGACGCACGTCGCGCACGATGCCCAGGTCGCACACGGAGACTGCGGGCACCTCGGGGTCGGGCACGTTGGCGAGCACCTCCCACGCCCGCGCAATGCGCGCGTCGGCGGCTTGCGGGCGAGCAATGGCCTCGGCCATCATCACCACACGCCCCCGGGAAAGCTGCGCTGCAGGTGCTGCATCTCGGCCAGGATGAAACCCATGTGCTCGCTGTGCACACCCTGCTTGCCGGTGCTGCGAAACGCCGACTCTTTGGGCGTGGCCAGGCTGGCGGCGGCGAGGACCTGCGCCATCTCGTCCGTCCAGGCGCCCTGCAGGTCGGCCCAGCGCGGGCCCAGGCCTGCGGCATGGGCGGCGTCCTCGACCGCATCGGAGGCGAACAGCTCGGGCGTGTAGCGCCACAGCGAAGCCAGGGCGACCTCGGTGCGGCGGCGCGACTCGGCCGTGCCGTCGCCCAGGCGCACCACCCAGTCGGCACAGTGCTGCTGGTGGTAGCGCGCCTCCTTGAGGGCCTTGCCGGCGATGGCGGCCAGCTCGGTGTCGCTGGAGCTGGCCAGGCGCTCCCACAGCAGCTTGAGCAGGGTGGCCACCATGGTGTTGCGCACCATGGTGAAGGCGAAGTCGCCGCGCGGCAGCTCCACCAGGGTCACGTTGACGTAGTCGCGCTCGTCGCGCAGGAAGGCCAGTTGGTCTTCGTCATGGCCGCGGCCTTCGATCTGGCCGGCCCGCGTGAGCACGGCGCGGGCCTGGCCCACGAGGTCCAGCGCCATATTCGCCAGGGCGATGTCTTCTTCGAGCACGGGGCCGTGGCCGCACCATTCGGACAGGCGCTGGCCCAAGATCAGGCAGGTATCGCCGATGCGCAGCAGGTACTGCACGGCCGGGTCCTGGCTGGTGTGGATGCTGGTGGCTTGCATGGCGGGCGATCTCACATGTGGTCCACGGACTCGGGCAGCACGTAGAAGGTGGGGTGGCGGTAGACCTTGTCCTGCGCGGGGTCGAAGTACATGGCCTTCTCGCCCGGGTCGCTGGCCACGATCTGGTCGGAGCGCACCACCCAGACGCTGGTGCCTTCCTGGCGGCGGGTGTAGACGTCGCGCGCCAGCTGGATGGCCATGCGCGGGTCGGCCGCGTGCAGGCTGCCGCAGTGCTTGTGGTCGAGGCCTGCCTTGCTGCGCACGAACACCTCCCACAGCGGCCATTCGGTGGCCATGGCGGGATCGGCAACGGGGGTGGAGGGGGAGGATGGGGTCGTCATGGGGGTTCTCGAATGGGGAAGGCTCAGGCAGCGGCGCGAACCGGGGTGTGCTTGGCGGCATGGGCCAGGGCGGCTTCGCGCACCCAGGCGCCGTCGTCCCAGGCCTTGACGCGGGCACCCAGGCGCTCTTCGTTGCAGGGGCCGTCGCCTCCGATCACACGCCAGAACTCGCTCCAGTCGATGGCGCCGTAGTCATGCGCCTGGCGCTCTTCATTCCACTTCAGGTCGGGATCGGGCAGGGTGACGCCGAGCAGTTGGGCCTGCTCGACCGTGGCGTCGATGAACTTCTGGCGCAGCGTGTCGTTGGAGATGCGCTTGATGCCCCAGCGCATGGACTGCGCGGAGTTCGGCGACTGGTCATCCGGCGGGCCGAACATCATGATGGAGGGCCACCACCAGCGGTTGACTGCGTCCTGCACCATGGCGCGCTGGGCGTCGGTGCCCTGCTGCACCATGGTCAGCAGCGCGTCGTAGCCCTGGCGTTGGTGAAAACTCTCTTCACGGCAGATGCGCACCATGGCGCGCGCATACGGCGCGTACGAGCAGCGGCAGATCGGCACCTGGTTCATGATGGCCGCGCCATCCACCAGCCAACCGATGGTGCCCATGTCGGCCCAGGTCAGCGTGGGGTAGTTGAAGATCGAGCTGTACTTGGCGCGCCCGGTGTGCAGCGCGTCGATCATCTGGTCGCGCGAGGTGCCCAGGGTCTCGGCTGCGGCGTACAGGTACAGGCCGTGGCCGCCCTCGTCCTGCACCTTGGCCAGCAGGATGGCCTTGCGCTTGAGCGTGGGCGCGCGCGAGATCCAGTTGCCCTCGGGCAGCATGCCGACGATCTCCGAGTGCGCGTGCTGGCTGATCTGGCGCAGCAGGGTCTTGCGGTAGTGGTCGGGCATCCAGTCCTTGGCCTCGATGAATTCGCCTGCGTCAATGCGCGCATCGAACGCTTCCTGGCGCTGCATCTCTTCGGCGCTGCGCAGGGCCTTGGCGTCGCCGCCGTCCTTGCCCATGGTGTCCATGGCCTGGGTGTACATGGTGGTGTCCTTTCGTGGGGGGCGCCGCTCAGCGGGCGCGCTGGTCGATCACGCGGCGGGCCTTACCCACCAGCGTGCGTTCGATGGAATCGGTGGCCAGCACCTCGACCTGGCAGGTGATGCCCACCAGGGTCTTGATGCGGTGCTGCACCCAACCGGTAAGGTCCGGGCGCTCGCCGTCGGCCACGCCGGGCTGCAGCTCGCAGCGCACGGTCACCTGGTCGAGGTTGCCGTCCCGCGCCACGAGGATCTGGTACTGCCCCGAGAGCTTCTCGTTCTGCAGCACGATCTCTTCGATCTGCGTGGGGAACACGTTCACCCCGCGGATGATGAGCATGTCGTCCGAACGGCCCACGATCTTGCCCATGCGCCGAAACGCGCGCGAGGTGGGCGGCAAGAGGCGCGTGAGGTCGCGCGTGCGGTAGCGGATCATGGGCAGCGCCTCCTTGCTCAGCGAGGTGAAGACCAGTTCGCCCTCCTGGCCGTCGGGCAGCACCTCACCCGTCTCGGGGTCGACGATCTCGGGGTAGAAATGGTCTTCCCAGACCACCGGGCCGTCCTTGCTCTCGATGCACTCGCTGGCCACGCCCGGACCCATCACCTCGGACAGGCCGTAGATGTCCACCGCGTCGATGCCGGACTTGGTCTCGATCTCGCGGCGCATGGCCTCGGTCCAGGGCTCGGCACCGAAGATGCCAATCTTGAGCGAGCTTTCGCGCGGATCGAGCCCCTGGCGCACGAACTCTTCGTTGATGACCTGCATGTAGGAGGGCGTCACCATGATGATGCTGGGCGCGAAGTCGCGGATCAGTTGCACCTGCTTTTCGGTCTGGCCGCCCGACATGGGGATCACCGTGCAGCCCGCGCGCTCGGCGCCGTAGTGCGCACCGAGCCCGCCCGTGAACAGGCCATAGCCGTAGGCCACGTGGATCAGGTCGCCGGCGCGCCCACCCGCGGCGCGAATGGACCGCGCCACCAGGTCGGCCCAGGTGTCGATGTCCTTGCGCGTGTAGCCCACCACCGTGGGCTTGCCCGTGGTGCCCGAGGAGGCATGGATGCGCGACACCTGCTCGCGCGGCACGGCGAACATGCCGAAGGGGTAGTTGTCGCGCAGGTCCTGCTTCACGGTGAAGGGGAACTTCGACAGGTCGGACAGCTGCTTCAGATCCGAGGGGTGCACGCCCTTGGCATCGAAGGAGCGCTTGTAGTGCGCCACGTTGTCGTAGGCATGCTGCAGCGTCCAGCGCAGGCGCTGCAGCTGCAGGGCCTGGACTTCATCGCGGCTGGCGGTTTCGATGGGCTCCAGGTCACCTGGGGCGGGTTGGCGCACGGCCATGGATGTCTCCTGTGGGTCTAGGTAGGGGGGGGTCAGCGGCCGGCGGCATCCAGCGGCACGGTGGGCTTGCCCTTCATGCAGTACGAGCGGCCGCGGAACACGGCGATCGCTTCGCCGCGCTGGTTGTGCACGTTCACGTCGTACACGCCGGTGCGGCCGGCCAGCGAGACCTCGCGGGCCTCGGCCGTGAGACGGTCGCCCTCGCGCGCGGGTGCCAGGAAGTCGATGGACAGGCCCGAGGCCACGGTCATCTCGTTGCGCGCATTGCACGAGAAGGCGAAGGCCGAATCGGCCAGCGTGGTGATGAAGCCGCCGTGGCAGATATCGAAGCCGTTGAGCATGTCGGCCCGCACGGTCATCTCGAGCGTGGCCTGCCCCGGGCCGATGGCCGTGATGGCGATGCCCAGGCCCTGCGTGGCGCGGTCGTTGGCCAGCATGCCGCTGCGCACATGCTCGGCGATGGCCTGGGGGTCCAGCATGGAAGTGGTGGAATCCATGGGGTGCTCAGCGGTCTTTGAACACGGGAGCGCGCTTGCCGATGAAGGCCTCGACGCCCTCGCGGTAGTCGGCGGATGCACCCAGCGTGCGCTGCACGGCCGCCTCGTGCGCCAGGGCCTGGCCGAAGTCCATCTGCGCCGCAGCGTCCATCGCGTTGCGGGTGGCCACCAGTGCCTTCACCGGCATGGCGGCCAGGCGCTGGGCCAGGGCCTGGGCTTCATCCTGCAGCGCCGCATCGTCCACGCAGCGCCAGATCAGGCCCAGGCGTTCGGCCTCGGGCGCGGGCAGCTTGTCGCCCAGCAGCGCCAGGCCCAGGGCCTGGGCGCGGCCGACCAGGCGCGGCAGCAGCCAGGTGCCGCCGGTGTCGGGCACCAGGCCGATCTTGGTGAAGGCCTGGATGAAGCTGGCCGAGCGCGCGGCCAGCACCAGGTCGCAGCCCAGGGCCAGGTTGGCCCCGGCGCCCGCAGCCACGCCGTTCACGGCAGCGATCACCGGGATGGGCATGCTGCGGATGCGCTGGCACAGCGGGCCGTAAAGTTTTTCGATCACCTCGCCCAGGTCCTTGGGGGCCGCACCGGGTGTGAGGTCGGGCGCCACGGCCGGGTCGCCCAGGTCCTGCCCCGCGCAGAAGGCACGGCCCGTGCCCGTGAGCACCACGCAGCGTACCTCGGCATTCGCGGCAGCCGCCTCCAGCGCGGCCAGCAGTTGGGCGTGCAACCCGGCCGTGAAGCTGTTGAGCGCGGCCGGCCGGTTCAGGGCCAGCGTTTGCACGGCGCCCGACTGCGTCACGAGGACAAGGGGTTCAGACATGGATGCTCCTGCTTAGTGCAGTGTTTCACGCTGTGTGGCACATAAAAAGGCGTCTTTTCGGCGCTGGCTGCGTTGCAAATCCTCGCGATACCGTCCGGTATCGCTGCGGTTTGCGCCTTGCCAGCACCAAAAATCCATCCTTTTTATTTGCGCCACACAGCATGAAGCACTGCACCCAAGGTGTGGGAAAAGTTGTTTTGATCGATCGCAAACATTATTGACCGACCGTTCGGTAGAGAATAAACTTTCCACAACCCTGATGCAAGTCAAACCCCTCAGGGCAAACCCTAAACGGAGACAAATACATGCCCCTGTTCGATACCCACCGCGCCCTGCTCGACGGTGCCCTTGGCGCCCTGGCCACACGCGGCCACTGGACGCCCTTCCCCGAAGCGCCCTCGCCCAAGGTCTATGGCGAGACCGGCCAGGCCGATGGCCAGGCGGCCGTGGCTGCCTTGCTGGGCAAGGACTTCCCGCTGCAGCAACCCGGCGAGCGGGGCCGGCTGGCCACGGAGCGCTCGCCCTATGGCGTGGCGCTGGACGTGCGCTACCCCGATTGCGACGTGCACGCGCTGGTGGCCGCAGCCCAGGCCGCCGAACCGGCCTGGCAGGCGCTGGGTGCACGGGGCCGCGTGGGCGTGCTGTTGGAGGCGCTCACGCGCATCCACCGCCGCAGCCACGAGATCGCGCATGCCGTGATGCTGACCACCGGCCAGGGCCCGATGATGGCCTTCCAGGCGGGTGGTCCGCATGCACAGGACCGCGCGCTCGAAGCCATTGCCTACGCCTGGAAGGCCATGGCCGACGTGCCCGGCGAAGCGATCTGGGACAAGCCCCAGGGCAAGAACCCGTCGCTGGTGATGCAAAAGCACTACGAGATCGTGGGCCGCGGCGTGGCCCTGGTGATCGGCTGCGCCACCTTTCCGACCTGGAACACCTACCCCGGCCTGTTCGCGGCGCTGGCCACGGGCAACCCGGTCATCGTCAAGCCGCATCCCAACGCCGTGCTGCCGGCCGCGATCTCGGTGAACATCCTGCGCGAGGTGCTGGCCGAGCAGGGGCTGGACCCGAACACCGTGACCCTGGCCCTGAGCCCCCGCGCCGAAGACACGCAGGCCCTGGCCACGCACAGCGCGGTGGCCAGCATCGACTTCACGGGCAGCAACCAGTTCGGCCACTGGCTCATCGACAACGCCCGCCAGGCGCGCGTGTATGCCGAAATGGCCGGGGTGAACACCGTCATCATCGAATCGACCGACCAGTATGCGGCGCTGCTGCGCAACCTGGCGTTCACGCTGTCGCTGTACAGCGGCCAGATGTGCACGACCACGCAGAACATTTTGGTGCCGCGCGGCGGCATTGCCACCGACGAAGGGCACAAGAGTTTCGAGCAGGTGGGCGAGGACCTGGCCGCCGCCGTGACCGAGCTGGCCTCGAACCCGCGCGTGGCGACCTCGGTGCTGGGCGCCGTGGGTTCGCCCGAAACGGTCGCGCGCATGCAGCAGGCGAGCAGCCAGGGCCGCCTGGTGCTGGCCTCGCGCGCCCTGCCCCACCCCGAGTTCGCCAGCGCGCAGATCCACACGCCGGTGATCGTGGCGCTGGAGCAGGCCGACAGCGCCATCTATGGTGAGGAATGCTTCGGCCCCGTGTCCTACCTGGTGGCCACCGATTCGGGCGCTGCCAGCCTGCAGGTGGCCGAGGCCACGCTGCGCACTCGTGGCGCGCTGACCCTGGGCGTGTACTCCACTGACCGCGCCTACATCGATGCCGCCGTGGCCCTGGGCCGGCGCACGCGCGTGGCCCTGTCCATCAACCTCACCCAGGGCGTGTTCGTGAACCAGTCCGCATCGTTCTCGGACTACCACGCCACGGGCGGCAACCCGGCCGCCAACGCCACCTACACCAGCCTGGCTTTCGTGGCCGACCGCTTCGTGATCGTGCAGCGGCGCGAGCATGTGGCTGCGCCGATAGCGCCTGCTGCGCAGTAAGCGGCCTCAGCGCTGGGGCATGTCCTTGACGGAATAACCCAGGCTGACCGTCGCGTCTTCCGGGATGGCCGGCATGGTGGCGTTCCACGCCTCCCATGCCGTGCGCATCGCGGCCAGGCGCCCGGGGTCCACCTGGGCGCGGTTGGCACGCTCGCGCTCGTCGTCGGCCAGGTTGAAGAGGTAGTCATTGCCGTCCACGCGCAGGTACTTCCACTCGCCTTCGCGCATGGCGCGCTGGCCGCGGTGGTTCATGCGCCAGAACAGCGGGCGCTCGCATTCCCAGTCGGCGTCGCGCAGCAGCGGCATCAGCGAGGTGCCGTCGAGCGGGTAGTCCGCATCGGCGCCCACGCCCGCCGCGTCGAGCATCGTCGCCGACCAGTCCATGGTCATGCAGCTGTGCACGCTCTCGCCGCCCGGGGCGATCACGGCGGGCCAGTGGGCGATCCACGGCACGCGGATGCCGCCCTCGGTCAGGTCCATCTTGCCGCCCACCAGGGGCCAGTTGTCCGAGAAACGCTCGCCGCCGTTGTCGCTGGTGAAGACCACCAGTGTGTCGCGATCGATGCCGTGGCGGGCCAGCGATTCCATGATGCGGCCGATGCCCTCGTCCATGTGGTGGATCATGAGGCGGTAGGTCTCGATGTTGCCGCCGTGCAGGTGGAACAGGTTCTGGCGCACCTCCTCGGCCAGCGCGGCATCGTCGCGTGTTTCCCAGGGCCAGTGCGGCGCCGTGTAGTGCAGGCTCAGGAAGAACGGCGTGCCCGCCTGCGCGCCCGGCGCCATGCGCTCCACAAAATCCAGCGCATGGTCGGTGATAAGGTCGGTGAGGTAGCCGTCCTGCTGCGCCTCCTCCTCCCCAAGGTACAGGTCGTGCTGCCCCGCGGAGCTGCAGTGCGTGAAGTAGTCCACCCCGCCCGACATGGGGCCGAAGAATTCCTCGTAGCCCGACTGCAGCGGCCCGAAGGCCGGCGGGTAGCCGAGGTGCCACTTGCCCATCAGCGCCGTGCGGTAGCCGCCGGCGCGCAGCAGCGAGGGCAGCGTGGGGTGCGATGGCGGCAGGCCCAGCGTGGTGCTGCCCCGGCTCTTGCTGTTGATGGGCTCCTCGGCCGCGCCGCGCAGGCGGTACTGGTAGCGCGCGGTCATCAGCGCAAAGCGGGTGGGTGAGCAGACCGGCGAGTTGGAATAGCCCTGGGTGAGCTTGAGGCCCTGGACGGCCAGGCCGTCGAGCACGGGCGAGACCGGGCCGAAGGCGGCCTCGCGTCCACCGTAGCAGCCCAGGTCGGCATAGCCCAGGTCGTCGGCGACGATGAAGAGGATGTTGGGGCGCTTTTGCTGCATGGCGATCAGGGTTTGAAGCCGGAGCGTTGCACAACGGGGGCCCATTGCGCACGGTAGGCCTTGAGCATGGCCTCGGTCTGCGCCATGGTGCTGGCCACGGGCTCCATCTTGGCGGCCTCGAACTTGCGGCGGGTGTCGGGGTCCTTCATCACCTCGTGGATCAGGCCAGCCAGGCGCTCGGCCTGGGCCTTGGGCATGCTCATGGGCGCGAAGAAGGTATTCCAGCCCGTGGCGGCCAGGTCCATGCCGCCTTCCTTGAAGGTCGGGATCTTCGGATCGAGCGGGCTGCGCTTGGCGCTGGACACCGCCAGGATGCGGATCTTGCCCGCCTCGTGCTGGGGCAGCAGGGTGTCGAAGGTGTCGAAGGCCACCGGCACCTGGCCGCCGATCAGGTCGTTGAGCAGGGGGGCCGAACCCCGGTAGCCGATCACCTCGGCATTGACCTTGGCGGCATCGCCCACCATGAGGCCGAAGAAGTGCGGCAGGCTGCCCGTGGCGGGCACGCCGAAGTTGGCCTTGTCGGGGTTGGCACGCAGCCAGGCGATCAGGTGTGGCAGCTCGCGCACGGGCACGGCGCTGGAGACGGCCACGCCGAACTCGTAGCTGTTGACATGGCTCACGGGGCGGAAGTCGCGCTCGGCGTCGTAGCCCGCATCAGGGAAGACCAGCGGCGCCACAAGCATCACGGCCGGGTTGGCCAGCAGCAGCGCGGGCTGGTTGGCCGGCGCGCTCTTGACGGCCTGGGCCGAGAGGCGGCCACCGGCGCCGGTGCGGTTCTCCACGATCACGGGCGAGCCGAGCTTCGCCTGCAGCTTGTCGGCCACGATGCGGGCGACCCGGTCGCTGGAGCCGCCGGGCGCATAGCCGACGATGATGCGCAGCGGGGCCTCCTGGGCGTGGGCCAGGCAGGCCGACAGCGCGAGCGCGGCGGTGAGGATGAAGGCAGGCGGTTTCCACATGGCGGCGCTCCCGGATGAATATCGATAGAAGGAATGGCGCACTGTATCGGGCCCACAATGGATTGATCTAAACAACCATTGCCCGGACATACCCTGATGCCCGCACCCGAACCCGCCACCCCGCCCCGGCTGGCCGACCCCGAGGCGGCCCAGCACCTCCTGATGTACCGCCTGAACCGCCTGCTGGCCGTGGCCGGCAGCCTGGTGGTGCGCCTGTGCGAGGGCGGCTACGGCATCACGCGCCGGGAGTGGGGCCTGTTGATGTGGCTGGCCGAGCGCCCGGGCATGCCCCCGGCCGAGCTGGCCCAGCGCCTGGGGCTGGACCGTGCGCGCACTTCGCGCGCCATCACCTCGCTGCTGGCCAAGAAACTCATCACCCGCGATGCCATGCCGGGCGACCGGCGCCAGGCCGTGCTTTCGCTCACCCCGGCAGGCCAGGCGGTGCACGACGCCCTGTTCCCACAGATCAAGGCGCTCAACCAGGGCCTGCTGGCCGGGCTGGACGCGGGCGCGGTCGAAGCGCTCGATGCCAGCCTGGCCCACCTGCAGCGCCAGGCCGAGGCCCTGGTGGCCAGCCGCACCGATGTGCCGCGCACCTACCGGCTCAGGGGCGGGCGGCACATCGAGTAGGCCAATTCATTGGCCGATGTACAGGCAATCAAAGGGTTGTGCCACGCCAAAGGCGGCTGGTAACGCTATCCTGTGGCCACAGGTGCAGCGCGCACCTCTTCTATATAAGAACCCCACTCCGCATTCCATGTCCACATCCACCTCGCTCTGGAGCCCCCTGCGCCAACCTGCATTCAGGGGCCTGTGGCTGTGCGGAGGGGTGTTCTTCATCGGCAGCGGCATGCAGACCATGGCGGCGGCCTGGCTGATGGTGGAGCTCACGGGCTCCTCCTTCCTGGCCGCGCTGGTGCAGACCGCCGTGTTCATGCCCATGTTCCTGCTGGCGCTGCCAGCCGGCGTGCTGGCCGACACGACCGACCGGCGCCGGCTGATCTCGGGTGCGCTGATGGCGCAGATCGGTGCCTGCAGCCTGCTGGCCCTGCTGGTGCTCATGGGCTGGGGCGGGCCGGCGTCGGTGCTGTTCCTGGTGTTCGTGTGCGGCTGCTGCACCGCCGTGCTCACGCCGGCCTGGAACTCCTCGGTCATCGACCCGGTGCCGCGCGAGGAATGGCCGCAGGCCATCACCGCCGTGAGCATCGCCTACAACGCAGCGCGCGCCGTGGGCCCCACGCTGGCCGGCCTGGTGTTCGCACAGCTGGGGGCTGGCTGGGTGTTCGCCGTGGCGGCGTGCACCACCGTGGTGATGTGGGAATCCATCCGCCGCTGGCCCCCGCGGCCGCATGCCCCGACGCGGCTGCCGGCCGAGCGCCTGTGGGGCGGCACCCTGAGCGGCCTGCGCTTTGCCTGGCATTCGCGCATGATCCTGGCGCAGCTGGTGCGGGTGATGGCGTACAGCGCGGCGGGCTCGGCCCTGTGGGCCCTGCTGCCCGTGATCGCCCAGCGCCAGCTGGGCACGGGCGCCCAGGGTTTCGGGCTGCTCATGGGCTGCCTGGGCACGGGCGCCGTGGCCGTGGGCCTGGTCATCGGCAAGCTGCGCGCCCGGTTCAGCCTGGATGCCATCGTCAACGTGGCCTGCCTGGTGTTCGCCGGGGCGATGCTGGTGGCGGCGTTCTCGCATACCGCCTGGGTGGTGTACCTGGCCATGGTGCTGGGGGGCGCGGCCTGGATGTCGGCCATGTCCACCTTCAACACCGCCACCCAGGCCAGCGCCCCGCCCTGGGTGCGCTCGCGTGCGGTGGCCATGCACATGGTGGCGGCGCTGGGCGCCTTCGCCATGGGCTCGGCCTTCTGGGGCGCGGCTTCGGACATCGTGGGCCTCGCGCCCACCCTCTGTGTCGCCGCGGCCATCATGGGCGCCGGCCTGCTGCTGGCGCGCCCCATGCCGCTGCGCATGGGCGCCTTGCACGAGGTGACACAGGCCACCCCCTGGGACGAGCTGTTCATCGAGGCCGAGCCCCTGCCCGAAGCCGGCCCGGTGGCCGTGGAGGTGGGCTACCGCATTGCGCCGGGCAACGACGCCGACTTCCTGGACACCATCAGCCGCATGAAGGCCCCGCGCCGGCGCGACGGCGCCACCTTCTGGCGCGTGTACAAGGACCTGGGCGAGCCCTCGCGCTATGTGGAGCGCTTCATCGTCGAGTCCTGGGCCGACTACCTGCACCAGCGCGCCCGCGCCACCATGGCCGACCAGGCGCTGGAAACCGAGGTGCGCGCCTACCTGGCGCCCGGCGAGGTGGCACGCATGTCCCACTACATCGCTGAACGGTAGCTCCCCCTGAGCCGCTTCGCGTCTTCCCCCTGAGGGGGACGCCTCCAGTGGACCGGCAAAGCCGGATCCACGGTGGCACTTGCAGGGCCGCGCCCCTGGCACGGATTGGCCGGGTACACAACGCCGAAGCATCTGCGAACGCAGTCCTCACGGAACCTGTTCGACTGGAGCAAGAACGCTCTTCACGGCCCTGCGACAATCGGGGGATGAGCTTCGCCCCCCTCTCCAACGACACCTTCCTGCGCGCATGCCGCCGCCAGGCCACCGACTACACGCCCCTGTGGCTGATGCGCCAGGCGGGCCGCTACCTGCCCGAGTACAAGGCTACCCGCGCCAAGGCCGGGAGCTTCATGGGCCTGGCCACCAATGTGGACTACGCGACCGAGGTGACGCTGCAGCCTTTGGCCCGCTTCCCGCTCGACGCGGCCATCCTGTTCAGCGACATCCTCACCGTGCCCGACGCCATGGGCCTGGGCCTGTCGTTCGCCGAAGGCGAGGGTCCGCGCTTTGCAAGGCAAGTGCGTGACGAAGCCGCCGTGGACGAGCTGGCCGTGCCCGACATGAACAAGCTGCGCTATGTGTTCGACGCCGTCACCAGCATCCGCAAGGCATTGAACGGCCGCGTGCCGCTGATCGGTTTTTCGGGCAGCCCCTGGACGCTGGCCTGCTACATGGTCGAAGGCAAGGGCAGCGACGACTACCGCATGGTGAAAAGCCTGATGTACGCCCGCCCCGACCTGATGCACCGCATCCTGGCGACCAACGCCGACGCCGTGGCGGCCTACCTGAATGCCCAGATCGACGCGGGCGCCCAGGCGGTGATGATTTTCGACAGCTGGGGTGGTGTGCTGGCCGACGGCGCCTTCCAGGAGTTCAGCCTGGCCTACACGGCCCGGGTGCTGGCACAGCTCAAGCGCACCGGCGTGGACGGCACCGACGTGCCCCGCCTGGTCTTCACCAAGGGCGGCGCCCTGTGGCTGGAAGACATGAAGCCGCTGGACTGCGAGGTGCTGGGCCTGGACTGGACCGCCAACCTGGCGCGGGCCCGTGCCCTGGTGGGCGGCGCCGTGGGCGGCCCGGGCAAGGCGCTGCAGGGCAATATCGACCCCAATGTGCTGTTTGCCCCACCCGAGCAGATCGCCGCGCAGGCGCGCCGGGTGCTCGACAGCTTCGGCACGCCGCACACCGACCGCAGCAGCACCGGGCCCACGCACATCTTCAACCTGGGGCATGGCATCAGCCAGTTCACCCCGCCCGAGCATGTGGCGGCGCTGGTCGAGACCGTGCACCGGTATTCCCGCAGCCAGCGCGCCGGAGGCTGAAAAGCCGCCCTCCAGCGCCGGGAATAGCCTGGGTTGTGCACATCAGCGGTGCATCTGCGAAAAAATCAATCGGGCCGTCTGCGTGACGGCCCTTTTTTTTCACACTGCTGCAAGTGCTTGATTTGTATAGGCATTCACCTGGTGCACTTTTGCTGGGCAATCTACCGGAAGCACGGTTTTGCAAGGGTCGGCAGGCCAAACACCGGGGATATCAACAAAGTTATCCACAGAATTTCTGGATTTCTTGTGAAAACCCCGTGAAATCAAGCACTTGCAGCCGAAATGACAGAAAACGCTGCATGTCGCCCTGCATCGTTAGCATAAAAACCGGGGCCAACCGCCCCTTGACGAAGCGGGCCCAATGCACTTATGCACACAAAACGTGATGCGGCGCAGCAAAAACCGCAGGCATTGCCCTAGCACAAGAAAGCGCTGCAAAAATCCTCAGATGATTGATTCATATGGATTTTTTGACCCTGCCACTTTGGCAGGCATTCTGTTGGAGCCCAGCATCCATGCGGCTTGCGAAGCCATGGAGACAGGATGTCAACAAAGTTATCCACAAAATCCTGGGATGACTTGGCAGAGCGCGGCAGAACCGACGGCCGGGTGATCCGCCCCGCCGCTGCGCCTGCGCCGTGAAGTGCGCCGGTCGAGAATGCCGCTGGCCCCGGCAGGCCCACTGATTTGGGTAAGAAAGGCTGTCAGAAAAGCCATCCCAGGACCAGGAATAGCCAGGGTTGTGCACACCGACGGCCCATCCTTGAAAAATTCTATCGCGCGGTTTCCACGGCAGCACTTCATTTTCGCCGTGTCGCAAGTGCTTGATTTGTATAAGTATCCACCGTTTGCACTTTTGGCAGGCAACCTAGCAAAAGCACGGTTTTTCAAGGGCTGGCGGTCTGCATGCAGGAGATATCAACAAAGTTATCCACAGATTTCCTGAACTTCTCGGGAAACCCTTGATAAATCAAGCACTTGCGTGCGACATCGCAGAAATCAGTGGACATCCACCTTGCTGACTAGCACAGAAAGTAACCTAAATGTCCTCTTGACGAACCGAGCCAACTGCACTTATGCACACAAAACGTGATGCGGCGCAGCAAAAATTGGGGCGATGCCGCTAACACAAAAAATCGCCCAAAAAATCTTCAGATGATTGATTCATATGGATTTTTTGACGCTGCCGGATTAACAGGCAATCTGTTCAGGCCCAGTATCCATGCGGCCTGGGCCATGGTGAAGACAGGATGTCAACAAAGTTATCCACAGAATTGTGGGATGACTGGAAAAACGCAGCGCGATCATGCACTTGGCGCCCACATCGCCACAGGACATGAACTAGCGCACGCAAGCTGCGCAGGCCGCCCGTGCGCCCGGCGACCTGGAGGATTCGCGTACGATTCCCGGTTGCCTTGCCGCTCCTGCGCGGTCGCCGCACACCCCTGATCCCTTGACCTTGCCCCCCACCACCATCGTCCATGTGGCCCTGCACGCGCCCTCGCACAGCGGCGTGGGGGAGCTGCTGAGCTACGCCAGCCCCGAGGCCCTGCCGCCGGGCACGCTGGTGCGGGTGCCGTTTGGCACGCGCGAAGTGCTGGGCGTGGTCTGGGACAGCGACGAGGCCACGGGCGAGCTGCCCGAGGGCGCCACCATGCGCGCCATTGCCGGTGTGCTGGCCGGCGTGGCGCCGCTCGATGCGCCCTGGCGCCGCCTGGTGGGGTTTGCGGCACGCTATTACCAGCGCTCGCTGGGCGAGGTGGCCCTGGCGGCCCTGCCGCCGCAGCTGCGCGACCTGGGACCGGAGCAACTGGCCCGGCGCCTGCGCCGCCCGGCCGCGCCCGTTGGCGACACCAGCCAGGACCTGCCCACCGTGGCCCTGACGCCCGAGCAGGAAAGCGCACGCGCGCAGATCGCCGCCGAAAAAGGTCCGTTCGTGCTGTTCGGCAGCACCGGCAGCGGCAAGACCGAGGTCTACCTGCGCTGCGTGCAGGAGGTGCTGGACGCCGACCCCAGCACCCAGGCCCTGGTGATGGTGCCCGAGATCAACCTCACCCCCCAGCTCGAAGAGCGCTTCACCGCCCGTTTCGCGCCCCGTTTCGGCGCCCAGGCCGTGGTCTCGCTGCACAGCGGCATGACCAACCCGCAGCGCCTCAAGAGCTGGCTGGCCGCGCACAGCGGCACTGCGCGCATCGTGCTGGGCACGCGCATGGCGGTGTTCGCCAGCCTGCCCGGGCTGCGCCTGATCATCGTGGACGAGGAGCATGACCCGAGCTACAAGCAGCAGGAAGGTGCCCGCTACTCCGCACGCGACCTGGCCATATGGCGCGGGCGCGAGCAGGGAGCCAAGGTGCTGCTGGGTTCGGCCACGCCCTCACTGGAAAGCTGGTACGCCAGCCGCCCGCCTACGCCCGAAGACCCGGAGGGCGGCCGCTACCTGCGCCTGCACATGCCCAGCCGCATCGGCGCGGGCCAACTGCCGCGCGTGCGCCGGGTGGACATGAACCAGCAGCCCCGGCGCGCCGTGTTCACCGCCCCCTTGCTGGCCGCCATCACCGAGCGGGTGCAGCGCGGTGAGCAGAGCATGATTTTGCTCAACCGCCGCGGCTACGCCCCCGTGCTGCACTGCGCCGACTGCGGCTGGAAGAGCGACTGCCCCCACTGCAGCGCGCACCAGGTGTTCCACAAGACCGACCGCACCCTGCGCTGCCACCACTGCGGTTACACCGTGCGCGTGCCGCGCCACTGCCCTACCTGCGGTAGCCCCGACATCTTGTCCATGGGCCGGGGCACCGAGCAGCTGGAGGAGCAACTGGGCGGCCTGCTGTCCGAGGTGCTGCGCCCCGACGGCTCGCCCGCGCGCATCGCCCGCATCGACGCCGACACCACCAAGGCCAAGGGCGCACTCGAGAGCCAGCTGGCGCAGGTGCACTCGGGCGAGGTCGACGTGCTGGTGGGCACGCAGATGATCGCCAAGGGCCACGACTTTCGCCGCATCACCCTGGTGGCGGCGGTGCAGCCCGACGGCGCGCTGTTCTCCAGCGACTTCCGTGCGGCCGAGCGCCTTTTTGCCCTGCTGATGCAGGCCGGCGGGCGCGCAGGGCGCGATGCGGCCTACATGGCCGCCCAGGGCGGAGCCCCCTGCGAGATGTGGGTACAGAGCTTTCACCCCCAGCACGCGGTGTTCGAGGCGCTGCGCACGCACGACTACCCTGCCTTCGCCGCCCAGCAGCTCCAGGAGCGCCAGGAGGCGGGCATGCCGCCCTTCGCTTACCAGGCCCTTGTGCGCGCCGACGCCCGCACCCAGGAAGTGGCCCAGGGCTTCCTGACCGCCGCCAGTGCCGCCGCCCGGGAGCACGGCCTGCCGGGGCTGGACCATGTCACCCTGTACCCGCCGGTGCCGCTGACCATCCAGCGCATCGCCAACGTGGAGCGCGCCCAGATGCTGCTGGAAAGCCCGAGCCGGGCCGCCCTGCAGCGTTTTCTGGCCACCTGGCAGCCCGTGATGCAGGCCACGCGCAGCGATCCGGCCCACAAAGGGCTGATCCGCTGGCTGGTGGATGTGGATCCACTGACGATCTGACCCGGCCCATTAACAAGAACTCGTCTTTGTTACGAGCCCCGGCACAAGCCCACCCATGCAGGGGGTGCCCCGGGAAAGGCGAACAAACTACAATGCCGAGTGGTGCCAGAACGCCCCCAGCCCGTGGCTGGGCGGGTCGCGCAGCGCCCATGCCACAGGCCTTGGGCTGCTGGCAAACCCCTTTCCACCCCAAGTCCCCCGTGCCGAACCGGCCATTCCCATAGCAACTATGAGCAGTCTCCCCATCGGCACCGATGACGCCGGCAACCAGGAAGCAGAGCTTCTGGCCCAGTTCGCGCGCAACCTGAAGGTGCCGCTGCTCAACACCATGACGCACGCGCTGCAGGACGTGGCCCCCATCGAGGGGCTGTCGCCGGCCTTCCTGCGTTCCAACTCTCTGCTACCGTTCTCGGTGTCGGACGAGGTGGTGCACATCGCCTCCAGCGTGCCGGTGCAACTGGCGGCGCTGGATGCCCTGAAGCAGTTCTTCAGCGTGCCGACGCGCCTGCACCTGGCGCCACGCATGTGGATCCACTCTGGCCTGGACCAGATCTACCGGCCCGAAAACGCCAACCTCGCCGCCTTCGATGACGAGAACGCCTCGGGCTCCGACAACCAGGACGACGACCTCGAAACCCTGAAGGCCCTGGCCGAAGACGCCCCCGTGGTGCGCCTGGTGCAGTCGCTGCTGCTGCGCGCGGTGGAAAGCCGGGCGTCGGATTTGCACCTGGAAGTCTCGCAGCAGAAGTTTCGCGTGCGCTACCGCATCGACGGCGTGCTGTTCGACGCCGAATCGCCCCCCCGGCGCATGTACATGGCGTCCATCTCGCACCTGAAGCTGCGCGCCAAGATGAACATCGCCGAGCGCCGCCTGCCCCAGGACGGCCGCATGAAGATGGAAGTCGGCGGCCGCCAGATCGACATGCGCGTCTCCACCGTGCCCACGGTGTACGGCGAAAGCATGGTCATCCGCCTGCTGGACCAGGGCCCCGGCATGATGGGCATGGACTCGCTCGGCCTGAATGCCGAGGCGCTGGCCATGCTGGAGGCCGCCATCGTGCAGCCGCACGGCATGATCCTCGTGACCGGCCCCACCGGCAGCGGCAAGACCAGCACGCTGTACGCCTCGCTGGGCAAGGTGAACCTGCCGGGCAACAAGATCATCACGGTGGAAGACCCGGTCGAGTACCAGATCGACGGCATCAACCAGATCCAGGTCAAGTCGCAGATCGACCTGACGTTTGCGAGCGCGTTGCGCTCCATCGTGCGGCAGGACCCGGACATCATCATGGTCGGCGAAATCCGCGACCGCGAAACGGCCGAGATCTCCATTCAGTCCGCCCTCACGGGCCACTTGGTGTTCTCGACCCTGCACACCAACGATTCGTTCGGCGCACCCCACCGGCTCATGGAGATGGGGGTGGAGAGCTACCTCATCGCCTCCTCGGTGGTGCTCATCGTGGCACAGCGCCTGGTGCGCATGATCTGCCCGCACTGCCGGGAAGGCACCACGCCCACCTCGGCCGACCTCTTGTTCCTGGCCGAAGAAGGCGTGCAGGCGCACCAGGTGACCGAGCTGTTCCACGGCAAGGGCTGCCACCACTGCGGCCAGTCGGGCTACATCGGGCGCACGGGCATCTATGAAATGCTGCCCATGACCACGGCGATCAAGGAAGCCATCATCCAGAAGCTGCCCGCCGAAGGCGTGCGCCGCAAGGCCATCGAGCAGGGTGTGCGCACCATGCGGGCCGACGGCATCGGCAAGGTGCTGGCCGGCGTCACCACGCTGGAAGAGCTGGCGCGCGTCACCCGCCAGGAGATGACGTGAGACCCCGCCCCAGTGCAGCGGGCGCCAGCCAGCCGCCCCTGGTCGATGCCGGCAGCCCGCTGCCTGCTGCCGACACCGCCCAGCACCTGCCGCTCGCGGCCGACGCCAAGCCGGCCGCGTCCGGCATCTCCTGGACGGCCTCGCTCGGCGGCGGCAGCAAGCGCGTAGGCATCAAGCATGTGCTGGCCATGACGGAGCAACTGCTTACTTTGCTCGACGCCGGCCTGCCGCTGGACCGGGCGCTGCACATCTGCCAGAGCAGCATCGAGCAGCCCTTCTTTCGCGGCGTGATGCAGGCCGTGGTGGTCGATGTGGAAAAAGGCAACTCCCTGGGCGATGCCTTCATGCGCCACCCCTCGGTGTTCCCGCGCCTGTACGTGAACATGGTGCGCGCCGGCGAAGAAGGCGGCGTGCTGCCCGTGGTGATGCAGCGGCTGGTGGAGTTCTACACGCGCAGCATCGAGTTCCGCTCGTTCCTGGTCACCTCCTCCATCTACCCGGTGCTGCTGTTCTTCTTCGGCGTCAGCGCACTGCTCGGGCTCACGGTGTTCGTGCTGCCCAAGTTCGGCCAGATCTTCACCGACATGCACCAGGAGCTGCCCATGGCGGCGGCCGTACTGATCGGCACCGGCGAGTTCCTCAAGACCTATGGCCTGTACATCCTGGCGGTGATCGCGCTGGCCCTCACCGGCTTCGTGATGGCCCTGCGCGACGAGAAATGGCGCGAGCGCTGGCAACTGCTGCTGCTGCGCATGCCCGTGCTCGGCCCCCTGCTGCTCAAGATCCAGCTGGCGCATGTCTGCCGCACCTGGGGAACTCTATTGGCCAGCGGGGTTCCGATACTCACCGGCATGCGCATCGTGCGCGAGCTGACCGAGCACATCCCTTTGCGCCGGGCGCTCGACCGGCTGGTGCGCGCCGTACAGGAAGGCAAGGGCGTGTCGGGCCCGGTGCGGGCGGACCCGTTCTTTCCGCGCCTGCTGGGCCAGCTGGCTGCAGTGGGCGAGGAATCCGGTGCGCTCGACGCCATGCTCGTGAAGGTGGCCGACCAGTATGAGAAAGACATCCAGAAGGCCACCCGCAACCTGGTGGCGCTGTTCGAGCCCATGATGATCCTGCTGATGGGCGGGCTGATCGGCACCATCGTGGTGTCGATGCTGACCGCCATCTTCTCGATCAACGACATGCCCCTGTGAATGAACAAGTGAAGTAGCAAGTAGGTTTTTTCCAATGCATATGCCCCTCCAGATCCCTTCCCGCAAGCCCTCGCTGCGCCGCGCCGGCGGCTTCACGCTGATCGAGTTGCTGATCGTCATGGTCATCCTGGGCCTCTTGGCCTCGCTGGTCGGCCCACGCCTGTTCGGCCAGCTCGACGCCTCCAAGGTCAAGGCCGCGCGCACCCAGATCGAAATGCTGGGCGCCGCCATGGACACCTACCGGCTGGACATGTCGCGCTACCCGAACACCGACCAGGGCATCGCCGCCCTGTCGGACAAGCCGGCCGACGCGGCCGAGGCCGCCCGCTGGCGCGGCCCCTACCTCAAGAAGAAGGTGGACAAGGACCCCTGGGGCAACAGCTACGTCTACCGTTCGCCTGGCGAAAAGAGCGACTACGAGATCTCGTCCCTGGGCGCCGACGGCAAGGAAGGCGGCACGGGCGACGACGCCGACATCCGCAGCTGGGAATAACGCCTTTGTGGCTCCGTGCGGTTGCGCATGAGCATGAAAAAGACCGCCGGATTCACGCTGCTCGAACTGCTGCTGGTGCTGGTGCTCGTGGGCATCGGCACGGGCCTGGCCATGGTCTCGGTGGACCAGTTGGCCGGCCGCGCCGAGGAGCGCCGTTGGCTCGACCGCACGCAGCAGGAGCTCAAGCGCCTGCGCAACCGGGCCGTGCTCAGCGGCGCATCGGTCGAGGCCACGCTGTACTTCGACTCGGGGCGCATCGCCACAGCAGCCGGCAATGTGCTGGAGCTGCCCGGCAGCTACCGCTTCGTCGCCAGCCCCGACACCCGCCCGCGCACGGCTGCCACGGCCACCCGTGCCGAAGACGAAACATTGCAACTCCTGTTCTACCCCGATGGCACCGCACAGGAGGCGGCCTTCCTCGTGCGCACCCCCTCGGGCGTGCAGCAGCAGTTCCGCATGGCCCGCATCAGCGGGCGCATTGAAAGAAAAGATGCCGCGCCGACCGAGCAGTAAGCCCTTGTCGGCCTGGCCACGCCCCCTGCAGCAGCAGCACGGCTTCACGCTGCTGGAGGTGCTGGTGGCCATGGTGCTGATCGGCTTTGGCCTGGCGATCGCGTTCACCGCGATCTCGGGCACGGCGCGCCTGGACGACAAGATCAACGGCCACACGGCCGCCATGGCACTGGCCCAGGCCAAGCTTGACGAAGCGCTGGCCAGCCCCACCTTCAGCGTCGCCGACGACGCCGTGGACCAGGGCTATGCGGGCACCGATTTCGGCTACCGCATCCACCTGCGCCCATTCGAGGCGCTCACGCGCGCCCAGCAGGAGCGGATTCCCGCGTTCCGGCAAAAGCTCGAAGAGGTGGAGGTCGAGGTCTTCTGGGGCCCCAAGGGCAACCAGCAGGTCTACCGGCTGAACAGCTACCGCCTGGCACCGCCCCCGCCGGGCGAGCGCGCGGCAGGCGGCGCGGCCCCCACGTCGTCGACCCCGCAGAACCCGCAAAACCCCGTGCGGCCCACGCCATGAGGAGCCAGCGCAGCCATCCCCTTGCAGGCACCCAGACCGGCTTTACGCTGCTGGAGCTGATGGTGGCGCTCGCCATCTCGGCCGTTGTGGCGGTGATCGGGGCCTCGGCCATGTCCACCGCGCTCGACTTCTATGGCCGCAACAACGACCGCGCCCGCTCGCGCGAAGAAGTGCGCGGCGCCGAGCGCATCCTGCGCCATGAATGGACCACCCGTGGCTTCGCCGTCAAGGGCAGCGCCACCACGCTGGAGTTCGACACCCTGCACCCGGTGATGGGCACGCCCGGGGCGGCTCCGGCCATCGCGCGCGTGGAATACGCCTGCGAAACCGCCGAAGGCGGCGGCACCATGGTGCTGGTGCACCGGGTCAAGACGCTGGCTGTGGCCACCACCAACAACAGGCAACCGGCCCCGACGCTGCTGGACACCAGCGTGCTGGCCTCGGGCCTGCGCATGTGCGCCTTCTCGTACCTGACCCGCATGCCCAACCGCGAAGGCAAGCCCATCCCGACCTGGCTGGCCAAGTGGGAACAACTGCGCCAGCCACCGGACCTGCTGCGCCTGGGGCTGTCGGGCGTGCGCGACGACATGCCGGCCCTGGTGTACAGCGCACGCGGCGAGGCGACTGCACCATGACCCCGCGCACCCTGCAACACATCAGGCACCTGCAGCGCCGCACCGGCCATGGCGCGGCCGAGCGCGGCTACATCCTGCTGTTTGCGCTGGGCCTGATGGCCGTGGTGACCACGGTGGTGCTGGGCGTCTCGGTCTCGCTGCGCCTGGACGCCCAGTTGCTCGCCCGCGAAAAAGAAGCACTGCAGGAAGGCTATGTGCTGCAGTCGGCCGCCGCGTACACCGCCCTGCAGCTGGGCGTTGCCTCGGCCGTGGCGGGCACCAACCCGCCCTTGCCCGAAGAAGTGCGCAGCAACTGGCCGCTTTGGCGCCTGCCCGAACCGGGTGCGCCGCCCGCCGCTGCACCGGGCACGGCCCCCTCATCCCGCGGCACGGCGGCAGCGGCCGCTGCCGGCACCACGCCCACGGCTCGCTACGAAGCCACGCTGGGCCGCCAGCCCTTCACGGCCGAGTTGCAGGACGCCAGCGGCCTGCCCGACGCCAACGACCTGACCGCACAGGAGTGGGAGCGGCTGTTTGCGCTGCTGGGCACGGCCCCGGAGCGTGCCCGCGAGCTGGCGCTGCTGACCATGGAGTTCAAGAACCGGGTGATGGATGCGCGCGGAACGACCGGATTTTCAAGCATGCGAGAATTGACGGATTGGAACGAGATACCGCGCTCCCTGGTGCGGGGCGGCACGACCCAGGTTCCCGTGGGTTTGCAGGACCTGCTGGTGGTAGGCACCAAGAACCGCAAGGTGCGGCTGGACACCACGCCCGTCGTGCTGCTGCGGACCCTGGGCAATCTCACGGACGACCACCTGCAGCGGCTGGCCACCATGCGCCGCTCGGGCACCCCCATCACGGCAGCGCTGGCCCAGCAGTGGACCGCCGGCACGGGCCTGATCGCGGCTGACATGGCGGGCCCGCCCACGGCCGCCAAGGCGCGGTTGCGCCTTGGGGGGCCCCGGCCCACGGGTGCGACCCTGGTGGCGACCCTGGTCCAGCAGGGTGGAAAGTACAGCGTGGTGGACTCCGTTGTCGATGTAAGCGCCCGCTGACCATTGCCGGCCCCGCGACCGACCGAACACCCGAAGGCAGCCCGAAAAGAACACCTCGATCAGATTGAAACCTCAACCGATGCGCAATTTTTCCCCCTCAGCCGGCTGGCGCCACCAGCTCGTGCTCTCCCTCTCACCGCACAGCCTGTGCATCCTGCATTTCTACCGCGGGCTGCTGGGCTGGAAGCGTGCGCATGAGCTCTCGGTGCCCCTGCCCGAGGGAGACGGGTTTTCGTCGCAACTGCAGCAGCAGTTGGCCGACTGCGTGACGCGCTGGAAGATCCCGCCCGCCACGCGCGCGCACTGGGTGCTGGCCGGTGACATCCTGGGCATCGTGCCGCCCAGCACGCAGGGCGCAGGCGCGCCGCCCTCGCTGCCCTTCCCGGCCAGCGACACGCGCACCCAGGTGGATGCCTTCGGCGGCGCCGAGGGCACCTCGCTGATGTGGATGCACAAGGACTGGGTGACCGAGATCGAGCGCATCAGCAGCGCCTGCCGCCTCGACCTGGTGGAGCTGTACGCCCGCGCCCAGCTGTTCCAGCGCATGGTGGCCAAACAACCCGCCTCGCTGCGCGCCGTGGTCGAGGCCGATGCCTCGGACCAGTACCTGCATGTGTACGGCGCCAACGGCACCATGCTGCGCACCCGCGTGCTCGACGCGGGCGACACCAACGAACACCTGGCCCAGACCCTGCAGGTGGAACTGGCCGCCCTGGGCACGCCGGCCGACAGCGCACCCGGCCGCCCGGTGCAACTGACCACGCCCAAGGGCTACGCCGCCGAGCCGCAGACCTGGGCCGACTACCAGCACCACGTACTGCCCGCGGCCTCCCACAGCGACCTGCTCGAAAAACTCTGGCGCTCGGACCAGGGCGGCATCATCGTGCGCCACACGCACAACGACATGGTGCAGGCGCTCAAGGTGCTCAGCGTGGGGCTGGGCGCCGCCGGCCTGGCGGGCCTGGCGCTCATGGTTTGGCACGACGGGCGCCTGGTGCGCCAGATCGAGGAAGGCCGCGACCGCGTGCGCAAGGACCTGCCCAAGGTCGAGGCAGCCAAGCTGCTCAAGGCCCGCACGCTGCGCATGGCCGACGCGGTCCAGGCCGTCAACACGGCGCGCGAATCACCCTCCGCATTGGGCCCGTTCTCGCAATTGGTTGCGTATTTCCCGCCGCCTCCGGCCACTTTGCAGTACTTCAGCTCCGACAATGGCGTGATCGCGCTGGCGGGCCAGGGCAATGAAGCGAGCGTGAAATGGCTGCAGGAGCGGCCGCTCGCAGGCTTTGGCGCCTGGACCGACTTCCCCGTGCCCGAATACCTGGCCGCCAGCACCCCGCAGATCCACCTGCAGTCGCGCAAGGAAGCGCCCAAACCCATTGTTCCCGCACCGGCACAGCCACCCGCATCGGGGGCCTCCCAACCATGATGAAGCGCGATCTCAAGCGGGTGCATGCCGCCCACGGCATCAAGTACTTTGCCTTTCCCGTCGTTGTGCTGCTGCTGATTGCCGCACTCGTGGACCAGCGCCTCACCGGCTACCTGGAGCACCGCGAGCAGGCCAGCGACCTGCAGACCCTGTTGGAAAGCAACCAGAACACCCTGGACCTGGACAAGAAGGTGCAGGCCAACGCCGAACAGGTCGGCGGCAGCTACACGCCCGTGCAGGCGCAGCTGTTCGTGGCCAATGACATCACCGACTCCGTCAACGCCATGCAGCAGCAGGTGACCAAGCTGCTGCAGGGGCTGTACTTCGACAACATCGACCTTTCGGACTTTTCGGATGCACCCAAGGGCAGCATCTCGCGCATGTCCCTCACGGCGCGCTTCAACGGCGTGCCCCAGCAACTGCCGCGCCTGCAGATCGCCCTGGCGCAGTCGCCCACCCTGCTGATCATGGACAAGGTCGAGATCAAGGTGGTGGACGACACCCAGCGTGGCGGGCAGCAACTGCACATCGTGGCCCGCTTTTCCGGCCTGCACATGAAGCCGCTACCCGAGGCCGCAGCCCCTGCTGCGCCTGCCGCCGCTTCCCGAAAATAAATCGAAACCCAGCCGAACTGCTGAATTTCAGAGACTGCAATGAAAAAATCCATTCCTCCCATGCTGCGCAAACTGACCGCTGTGAGCATGCTCCTGCCCACACTGGCGGCCACGCAACTGGCGATGGCCCAGCAGGCACCGATCAACCCCTTCACCGGCCAGCCCATGCCTGCAGTGCCCAGCGGCAGCGGCACCCCCGTGCCCGGCGGCTTCAGCCTGCCCGGCATCACCATGCAGCCCCCGCAGACGGGCGGCGCCGTGGCACCGGCCGCAACGCCAGCAACGGCCCCTGCCGCCACGCCCGGTGCGGCAGCGCCCGCCATGCCGGCCCCCATGGCCATGCCCGCCTCTGGAGTCGCCGCAGCGCCTGCGGGCGGCAACCCCGGCGCGGTGCTGTCCAACACCCCCAACCCGGGCGTGACGCTCAAGTTCGACAACGCCGACATCTACGAGGTGATCCAGGTCGTGCTCGGCGAAGTGCTCAAGCTCGACTATGTGATCGACCCCACCGTGCAGGGCCGCGTCACGCTCAAGAGCACCGGCGCCATCAGCATGGCCGACATCTACAGCACGCTGGAGACGGCGCTCGCGGCAAGCAACATCTCCATCGTGCGCCAGGGCAAGATCTACAAGGTGCTGCGCGACACCAATGCCGTGCGCGACAGCGGCATCGGCCAGGGCGTGGGCCCGGCCTCGTCGGTGATGCAGATCATTCCGCTGCAGTTCGTGCAGGCCAACCAGCTGGCCAACACCCTGCGCGGTTTCGTCGGCGCGCAGGCGGCCATCACCAACGACCCGTCCAACCGCTACCTCATCGTGGTCGACCGTGCGGCCAACGTCGAGAAGATCGTGGAGATGGTCAAGACCCTGGACTCCGACTACGTGAGCCAGGTGCAGATCAAGCTGTTTCCGCTGGCGCACAGCGAAGCGGCCGACGTGGCCAAGGAGCTTGACGCCATCTTCAAGACCTCGGGCATCTTCAACAAGGCCGGCACCGACGCCAACAAGACCTACTTCCTGCCCGTGGCGCGCATGAATGCGGTGATGGTGGCTGCTGCGAATCCGGCCCTGCTGCAGACGGCAGAGCAGTGGATCAAGACGCTGGACGCCGAGCCGCGCAATGGGCTGGGTTCGTTCGTGCATGTGTACCCGGTGGCCAATGGCAATGCGGCCAATCTGGCGAGCCTGGTGACGCAGATCTTTGGCGGGTCGGCGCCGACGCAGAACAATGCGAATTCGGGGGCGTCGGGGCTGCCGTCGGCTTCGGGCACTGCGTTCGGCTCCGCAACGGGCGCCACCGGCACCAACACTGGATTGGCAGGTGCTGCAACGGGCACCAACAACCAGAACAACAGTTCTGCAGCACGCACTATCGAGCGGGGCAACACGCCTTCGCAAGGCACGACGGGCACCGCTCCTGGCCTAGGCGGCTCGGTGCAGGTTATTGCGGACACGGAAACCAATACCCTGATCGTGCGCGCCTCGCCGCAGGATTACCAGCAGGTTCGCAAGGTGCTGGAGCGCCTAGATTCTTCGCCACGCCAAGTGATGGTTCAGGTGATGGTGGCGGAGGTCACATTGACCGATGCTCTGCAGTACGGCGTGGAGTGGTGGATAAAATCTGCTTTGAGCACCGGTGGCAAGAGTTGGCCGGGCTTTTTGGGACTTGAGGGAGCCATCAAGGGCTCCGACGTGATCAGCACGGTAGCCACTGGCGCCACACCTAGCGTATCAGGCGCGGGCACCGGATTGAACTACGCTGTTTTTGGGAGCGCAGGCCAAGTCATCGGGCTATTGAACGTGCTGGGCAAAGACACCAACGTGAACGTATTGTCTACGCCCCATGTGCTCGCCAGCGACGGCAAGGTGGCAAAGATCGAGGTCGGCAATGAAGTGCCAATCATCACACAGACCGTGTCCACGCCAAGCAGCAGCCTGATCAGCAGCAACCAGTTCTCCACGTCCAACTCGGTGCAATATCGCCCCACCGGGATTTTGCTTGAGGTCAAGCCCAGCATCACATCCGCCGGTCGTGTCACGCTCAGCATCGCTCAGGAGGTTAGCAGCCTTGGTGGAAACGTTTCTGCAGGAGGTGCCCTTTACCCGAGCTTCCAGAAGCGCAAGGTTACGACCGACGCCACCATCGAGGATGGCAAGACCATCATGCTTGCAGGCCTCATTGAAGAGCGACGCGATGACACCATCAACGGCATCCCGTTTCTGAAAGACATTCCCGTCGTGGGAGGACTGTTTGGCAATACCAACAAGTCCAAGACCAAGACCGAACTGCTGATTACAATAACCCCTTACATCGTCAACAACCGAGAAGAAGCGGACCGCTTGGCCGGTACTTTCCAGGAAAGTCTGCAGAAACTGCGCGTGATGCTTCAAGACAGGGACGCCCCAGTAGCCCCCAATCTCGGCCGTGACGCCCCCGTACGAAACCAACAAAAACCTGCTGCTTTGAAAGCCCCACAGATCCAGAGCAGCGAAGCCTTTGTCAACTGATCCCGCTGACTCCAGAAACAAAAACAGCCCGCTTTGGTGGGCTGTTTTGATTTGCGATAGCCTCAGGTCAGCAAAGCCACAGCGCCAGAAAAGCTCAAAAACGCCAGCGCTGTAGACACCAGAATGATCCGCGCGACGCGCCCGTTGTTGGCACCAAAGCGCTCGGCCAGCAGCGACACGTTGCTGGCGCTGGGCAGGGCCGCCACCAGCACCAGCACGGTAAGTGCAAACGGCGTGAGCGGCACGCCCATGGCCATGGCTACCGTGCCCGCCCCCCACACCAGCACCGGGTGCACCAGCAGCTTGGCCAGCGCCACCGGCACGTACTCGCGGGCAGGAACCTGTTCATGCTGGTTCATCTGCGAGCGAGCCAGCACCGCGCCGATGGTGAACAGCGCCACGGGCGAAGCCGCGTCGGCCAGCATGGCCACAGTGCGGTCCACCGGGCCGGGGAGCTTGAAGCTGAGCGCCGAGGCGAGCGCACCGAGGGCGATGGACCAGGGCATGGGATTCGCCACCATGCCCTTGAAGGCATTGCGCAGCGCCACGCCCACGCCATGCGTGCCCGCGCCGTCCAGGCGCGAGAGGGCAATGCACAGCGAGCTGGTGACCAGCATGTCTACCGCGATGGTGACGATGGCGGGGCCTGCGGCCTGCGCACCGAGCAGTGCCACCAGCAGCGGCACGCCCATGAAGCCGGTGTTGGGGAACGCAGCCACCAGCGCGCCGAAGGCCGCGTCGTTCCAGCCGATGCGCCCGCGGCGCGTGAACGCCACCGTTCCCACCACCATGACCAGCGCGCACAGCACATAGACACCGGCCACGGCCGGATCGAGCAGTTGCGCAATGGGCGTGCTGGCGCCAAAGCGGTACAGCATGCAGGGCAGCGCGAAGAACAGCACGAAGGCGTTGAGCCCCGGAATGGCCGGCTGCGGCAGCACGCCCCGCCGTGCGGCCAGGTAGCCACACAGCACCAGGGCAAAGAAGGGGAAGGTGATGAGAAGGACGGAGAGCACGGAAGATATTGTCGGGCGGCCCGGGGCTTGCCGAACTGCACCGTCAGCGCAGAGTCAGGCGGGAGCTATCGCCTGTTGCGAGGCCGCGTGCGGAACCACTACCTACTGCTTGCGCTGGATGATGAGGTTGCGCTTGGCGTCTTCGGGGTAGGCAAACGTGATGGCGCCGTTCTTCACCGCGCCAATCACCAGCATGTTGCGCGTGATGGCGTCCTTGTCGGCAGTGCTGAAGGGCTTGTCGTAGGTGGCGACCACGCCGTAGTAGGTCTTCATCTTGCCCTCCAGCGATTCCTTGAGCGCCGGGCCATTGAGATTGCCGTCGCGGATGCCCAGGAAGGAGTACATGAGCAAATAGGTGGCATCGTAGGCATTGGCTGCCGCCATGGGCACGGCCAGCTTGCGCTGGAACTTGCGCGTGTAGCTCGACAGGAAGGAGGCGCGGCGTTCGTTGCTCGGCTCGGCGATGAAGGTCTGCACCATCAGCGCACCCTCGGCCGCATCCCGCGCGCCATCAAGGAAGTACGGGAACGACAGGGTCCACGGCCCCACTTGCGGCGCCTTCCAGCCCAGGGTCTTCTTGCCATTGGCGATGACGGCGTTCTCCTGCCCCACGGTGTAGCTGAAGACCACGTTGGCACCTGCCGTGCGCGCGGCGGCCAGCTCGGCGGTCAGGTCCTTCACCCCGAGGTCGAAGCGTGCCACATGCACGGGCTTCAAATTCTTGGCGGCCAGCGCGGCCACCACGTCGTTGTAGCCGCCTTCGCCATAGCCGGTCTTGTCGGCGAAGATGGCCACCTTGTCCCAGCCGCGCTTGACGATGTCTTCCACCATGAAGGGGGCCTGCAGTGCGTCGCGCCCCTGCACGCGAAAGATGTAGCTGTCGGCCGGCGGGTACTTGGCGGTGACCGCGGTGCCCGACGCGCAGGGCACGATGAGCGGCGATTTGGCGTCCTGGAACAGGTCGATGGCCTTCATCGCCACGCCGGTGTTGCAAAAGCCGATGGTGGCGACCACCTTCTCGGCCAGCAGGTCCTGCGAGACCTTGCGCCCCTGGTCGGGGTTGGCCGCATCGTCCTTGACCACCAGCTCGAGCGGCCGGCCCAGGTAGCCGCCGCCGGCATTGATCTCGTCCACCGCCATGCGGATACCGTTGAGCATGGGCACGCCGAAGTCGGCCGATGCCCCGGTGAACGGCCCCACCACGCCGATGCGCACCGGCGCCGTGTTGCCGATCTGCGCGCGGGCAGGTAGCGCAGCCAGGGCCATCGCCACACCGGCGCTCAGAATGAAAAACACCCCACCCCAGCTCGCGCGTTGCGGCGCGGCGGCGATGGGGCGCGATGGCGCGAGGCTCTTGGTCGGCATGGCACGGCCTTTCGGGCTTGTCTCGTTGGTCCGTGCAGTATCAAAGTGCCAACAGACCTGGGACAGCGGGGTTTCCCGCAGGAAGGCGCGTGCCGGCGCGTGCCGTCAGAATTCGATCAGCTTCTCGACGTCCTGCACCTTGCGACGGGCCAGGGCCAGGTTGGCGCGCGCCTTGTCGAGCACCATGTAAATGAAGATGCCTTCCTTGGTGGCCAGGGGGCGGATGATGTGGTACTGCTTGCCCAGCGTGATCAGGATGTCGTCGATGGTGTCCTGCAGGCCCAGCGCCTGCATGGTCTTGTTTTTGGCGCGCACGACTTCGGTGTTGCCGGCGGCGGCCAGTTCCATGTCCACCCCCGTGCCGATGCTGCCCAGCAGCATGCCGCTGCCGCTGTCAACGATGGCGGCGCACAGCGCACCTTCCACGGCCTGCAGCTGGTTCAGGGATTCATTGAGAGTCGCCATTTTTTCGTTTCCTTGTCGTTCGTTCACACTGGCTGGAAAGGGGAGTGGGCGCAGGCTGCCAATGAACGCCCGCGCCCGGAAATCGGTTGAGCCTCAGAGGCTGGGAATTTTTTGGCCGTGTCCGAAGGGTGCGTCAAAACGCCTCGGATCTAGGCGCAAAGCACAGCCATAGCTGGGGCTATGGCGAGCATTTGCAACGACGAGCCGGGGTGTTTTGGCGTGCAAGGCGGGCATGGACGAAAGATTCTCAGCCTCTTAGGCCCGGGACATCTCCTGCACCACCTCACCCGCGGCCCACAGGGCGCGGCCGAGCAGGGCATCGCTGCCCAGCACCAGGCAAAGGATGCAGGGCACCGGCGCATCGATGGACTGGAAGACCACGGTGCTGCCCTCGGCCTCGAAGGTCAGGCGCTTGCACTGGGGGCTCTGGATCTCGCGGCCCACCGCACGGGCCATGGCCATGAGCGAGCTGGCCATGGCCGACAGGCGGTTGGCCTGCAGGTCGCTGCGGTTGCGCAGGCAGGCGATCTCAAAGCCATCGGGTGTGGCCAGCAAGGCCAGCTGCAGGCCGCTGATGGGCGCGGCATGGGTGTCAAGAGCGCGCTGGGCCGTCTGGGCCAGTGCTTCGGAAATCAGGGGGGAACTGCTTTTCATGGGGACTCGCTGCGCAGGGACAACATCGACACCAGCACACCGAGCGCCTGCAGCACGTCGGCACGCTTTCTCACATCCACCTGCAGCACCGGCACCACGCCATGGCCGGCGGCCTGCAATCCATCGGCAAAGGCCTGCATGGTGGCGACAGATGCCGGGCGGGTGCTGAGCACCAGGGCCAGCGGCGGATGCTCAGCGGCAGCAGCCTCGGCCAGCAGGGCACCTGCGGCCTGCAAGACATCGGGCGCATTGGCATCGACCATGACGAACACGCCCACCGAGGCGGACACGACCCACTGGCGCAGGAAGTCGAAGCGGTCCTGCCCGGGGCAGCCGCAGACCTGCACGAACTCGCCATCGCCCAGGTCGATCTGGCCGAACTCGGCGCCCACGGTGGTGAACTCCTTGGCATGGGCCTGGCGGTCCAGGTTCGGCACGTCGGAGGCGACCATGTCGTCGCCGCACAGCGCACGGATGGCCGTCGTCTTGCCCACGCCCATGGGGCCCATGAAGGCGATGCGCGGCATGGGGGCAGCGCTGGAATAGGTCTTTACCGAAGCATTCATGGGCGGTTGGCTCCTGTCAGCCAGTGGGACAGGCGGCGCACGAAGCCCTGGGACACGGCGCCGCCCGCGCGGGACGGCGAGGCCGCAGCGGGCACCGCCTGGGTGGGGGCAATCACCTGCAGCACCTTGCGGTGCGCAAGCTCCCGCAGCAGCACGGCCACCATGGCGGGCTCCAGGCCGCTGTGCGCCTGCAGCTGATGCGCCGTCACGGGCTGGCGGGCCAGCAGGGCCAGGGCGCTGACGTAGCCTGCACTGTCGAACGGCGCGCCCAGGAACACCCAGGAGCCCAGGCGGTAACGGCTGCCCTGCGCGGCGGCCATGGCGGCCGAACCCACGGCGGCAGGCGCTGCCGGCTGGATGGTGCTGTGGGCAAAGGATCGCGCTGGCTGTGCTGCAGGGGCAGGCGTGGGTGCCGGGGGTGCGGCCTGCACCGCCACGGCGATGGGGGCGGCATTCTGCCGCGCCTTCCAGTCGAGCAGAAAGACCGCCGCGCGGTCGAGGATGTCAATGAGGTCGGCCACCGTGTAGTCCTGCGGCAGGCGCCCCACCCAGGTCTGCGCAAAGCGGGCGCCCGGCTGTTCGTGGCCCACCCAGATCACGCACGGGGGCATCGGCTGCAGCCGCATCAGGTTGGACGATACGTCGAGCATGGCCACCTGCGCCTGGGCCAGGGGCGACTCGCGCCACGCGAACACCGATTTGCGGGCGGCCACGCCAAACAACTCTGAAAACCGCGTGCGCAGCGCGGGCGCCAGCAAGCTGGTTGCCAAATCCCCCCTCAGATTGGTCTTCACGCAAATACCCCGCAGTGCAGAAAGCAACTGATCAGTTTAAGTGAGCCCTCCATTCGCGACCAGTACAAAACCGTATCAGTCAGGTTTTGTGACAGTAGTTGACCTTTCTGTGGTCAATTGTTCACAACGGGGTGCGAGAGGTGCCCAAGGTATGATCCCCCGTCCCCTTGCTGAAAGCACGCCGCGCGCCCCTCCGGCGCTGTGCGCGTCACCCCCTCCCTGCCCGCTGCTTTCCCATGTCTTTCGGTCTCAACCTTGCCCAGCTCCAGGCTGTCCACTACACCGAGGGGCCCTGCCTCGTGCTGGCGGGTGCAGGGTCGGGCAAGACGCGGGTGATCACCCAGAAGATCGCGCACATGATCGAGCGCGGGCTCGATCCCAAGCGCATCGCCGCCATCACCTTCACGAACAAGGCTGCGTCTGAAATGCGCGAGCGCGCCAAGGGCCTCATCGGCCGGCGTGCCAAGGACGTGCTGATCTGCACCTTCCACGCCCTGGGGGTGCGCATGGTGCGCGAGGACGGCTCGGTGCTGGGCCTCAAGCCCCAGTTCAGCATCATGGATGCCGACGACGTGACCGGCATCCTCAAGGAAGCCGCCGGCGGCACGGTCGACATGGCCACCGCGCGCCAGTGGCAGTGGGTCATCAGCGCCTGGAAGAACAAGGGCCTCACTTCGGAGGAGGCGCTGGCGCAGGCGGCAGACGACAACGAGCGCAGCATCGCCGTGCTGATGGCGCGCTACGAGGAGCGCCTTGCGGCCTACCAGAGCGTGGACTTCGACGACCTGATCGGCATGCCGCTGCGCCTGTTGCGCGACTTTCCCGAGGTGCGCGCCAAGTGGCAGGCGCTGCTGGGCCACGTGCTGGTCGACGAGTACCAGGACACCAATTCCACGCAGTACGAGCTGCTCAAGCTGCTGGTGGGCGAACGCGCCCGCTTTACGGCGGTGGGGGACGATGACCAGTCCATCTACGGCTGGCGCGGCGCCACCCTGGACAACCTGCGCAAGCTGCCCATTGATTTCCCGACCCTGCAGGTCATCAAGCTGGAGCAGAACTACCGCTCCACCAGCGCCATCCTGCGCGCGGCGAACAACGTGATCGGGCCCAACCCCAAGCTGTTTCCAAAGACGCTGTTCAGCGAACTGGGCGAGGGTGAGCCCGTGCGCGTGATCGATGCCGACAGCGAGGAGCACGAGGCCGAGCGCGCCGTGGCGCGCATCATGAGCCTGCGCGCGGCCGCCAACCCGCCGCCGGACTGGAAGCAGTTCGCCATCCTTTACCGCGCCAACCACCAGGCCAAGCCCTTCGAGAAGGCGCTGCGCCGGCAGAACATCCCCTACAAGGTGTCGGGCGGTACGAGCTTCTTCGACCGCGCCGAGATCAAGGACCTGTGCGCTTGGTTCCGCCTGTGGATCAACAACGACGACGACCCGGCCTTCCTGCGCTCCATCACCAGCCCCAAGCGCGGCATCGGGCACACCACGCTGGGCTCGCTGGGCGAGTTCTCCACCCAGCACAAGCAGAGCATGTTCGCCGCGCTGTTCAACGGCATGCTGCCGGCGGCCGTGCCCAAGCGCGCGCTCGATGGCCTGCACGAGTTCGGCCGCTACATCAACGACCTGGAACACCGCGCCCGGCACACGCACGGCGCCGAGGCCTCGCGTGCCTTCCTGGCCGACTGGCTCAAGGAAATCGGCTACGAGCAGCACCTGTACGACGGCGAGGACAGCGAGACCGTGGCCGCCGCGCGCTGGACCAACGTGCTCGAGTTCTGCGACTGGATGGCCCAGCGCGCCGGCGGCCAGATCGACGACACCTCGGGCACGCCCGTGGCTGCCGAGAGCAAGAGCCTGCTGGAGGTGTCGCAGACCATCGCCCTGTTGTCCACCATCTCGGAGCGCGAGAAGGAGCAGGACATGGTGGTGCTCTCGACCCTGCACGCCTCCAAGGGACTGGAGTGGCCGCACGTGATCCTGGTGGGCGTCACCGAGGGCATGCTGCCCTTCAAGCTCGATGACGACGAGGGCCGCCAGAAGGTGGTTGCCGAAGACACGCAGCAGCGCCTGCAGGAAGAGCGTCGCCTGATGTACGTGGGCATCACCCGTGCCCAGCGCACGCTGGCCGTGAGCTGGACCAAGCGGCGCAAGAAGGGCCGCGAGATGGTGCAGGCCCGCCCCAGCCGCTTCATCGCCGAGATGGGCCTGGACCGCACCACCACGCGCGAGGACCCGCGCGAGAAGCTCAGGGCCCTGCGCGCCGAATTCGCGGCGAAGGCCAAGGCCAGCAGCGACGCCGCATCACCATGAAATGACGCGCCCGCGCAACAGCAGCCTGCAGGTCGCGGTCGCCGCCGACAGTCGGCGGCCGCCTGATTCTGGAAGAATGGGCACCGACACGCAACCCAGCGATCTGGCCGGACAAGAACGTCCATGGCCATCGCGGCAATGAAATACCAGGCACATGCAACACGCTCACAGCACCCCTCTCCCGTCCCTTCGCCCCGCCCGAGCGCGCGCCACGGGCATGGCTGCGGCCCACCGCACGGCAGCCCTGGCCCTGGCGGTGCTGGCGCCGGCCGGCGCGGCTTTGGCGCAAGGGGCGCCCGCGCCCTCCATGGCCCCCGGCAGCACCAGCACGGGCGACCAGGCCGCCTGGCGCCGCTGCGCCGCGCTGCCCGACGACAACCAGGCGCGTCTGGCCTGCTTTGACCAATGGGCCGGCCAGCAGGCCTGGCAGTCGCCAGCCGCCACGGCCGAGGCGGCCAACGCCGTGCCGACTCCGGTGGACACCACGCTGCCCGCCACGCGCATCATCGAGGTGGCGCGCACCGAAGGCTGCCGCGACCCGCAGTACAGCGATCTCTCGCGCTTCTGGGAGCTGGAGTCGGGCAGCGACTGCGGCACCTTCAGCTTCCGTGGCTACCGCCCGATCACGGTATCGGTGGCGGCAGGCAGCAACGTGAACCGCATGCCCACGTCGACCGCAGAGGGCAGCTCGGCCACCGAATCCACCCCCTACCGCCGTACCGAGAACCGCATCCAGCTGTCGGTGCGCACCAAGGTGGCGCAGGGCCTGCTCACGCAGGGCCACCCCACGCTCAAGGATTCGATCTGGTTCGGCTACACGCAGCAGTCGTATTGGCAGCTGTTCACGCCCGAGCTGTCGCGCCCCTTCCGCACGACCGATCATGAGCCGGAAATGATGTACGTCTACCCCACCGACGCCAAACTGCCCTTCGGCTGGCGCTGGCGCTACAGCGGCATCGGCCTGGTGCACCAGTCCAACGGCCAGAGCAAGCCGCTGTCGCGCAGCTGGAACCGCGCCTACCTGATGACGGGGCTGGAGCTGGGCAACGACATCAACGTGCGCGCCCGCCTGTGGAAGCGCCTTTCCGAAAGCGCGAGCAGCGACGACAACCCTGGCATCAGCGACTACATGGGCCGTTTGGAACTGGCCGCCTTCTGGAACTACGACAAGGACAACACCCTGGGTGCCACGATGCGCCACTCGCTGGCCAACAGCGACCGGGGCTCGCTGCGGGTGGAATGGCTGCAGACCCTGGGCTCGGGCTTCCTGGGCAGCAAGAGCAACCTGCGCCTGCACACCCAGCTGTTCAGCGGCTATGGCGACAGCATGATCGACTACAACCGCAAGCGCACGGTGTTTAGCGTGGGCCTGAGCCTGGTAGATTTCTAAGCTCCCTCTGAGGCGCGGACGCGCGCTGGTGCGTCCGCCAGAGGCGGCCGCTCTTTAGGCACCTCCAAGTCTGCGCGGGCAGGCTGGGAGCCGCGGCCCTCAGCCCCCAGTGCGGCGGGCCGGCCCGTGCACGGGCGCAGGCCTTGGCCTCGCGCTTTTGACCATCGGCAGGCGATCTCAATCGCCGGTGAAAGTGGCTCGCCTCAGCCCCTCACAAACCGTTACTCAATTGCGGTCAAGTTTCATTTGCACATGCCGACGGGCCGCGCACAATGGCACGCGCACCGACTGGCATGGCTGCATGCGGACACGCTCCGATAAGAGCGGTTTTCCGGCCCCATTCCCTGCGATTGCCCTGTGGTGCGCCCTCGACAATGACCCCAGAGAGGAATCACCATGGACATGCAATACCAGCTCAAGGCAGGCAGCTACTACCTGTACGACATGCGCGATGAGCCCAGCGCCGTGACGGGTGAACGCAGGTTCAAGCTCAAGACCGATACGGTGGCCATCGCCTTCGATGCGCACACGGGCGAGGTGCACCAGCATGGCAGCCCCACGCGCATACAGTCCTGGGCCAACAACACGCGCCGCCGCCTGCGCGCAGCCGGGGCGCAGGACATGGCCAACGACATCGTGGTGGTGTCGGGCCCGCTGCCCGTGGATGAGCTCAACAAATGCCTGTGGGTCAACGGCTATGTACGGCGGATGTTCTCGCGCCTGGCCAGCCTGCCCCACGGCAAGCTGCAGCGCACGGCTGAACCATTCCGCAAGGCGGCCTGACGGTCCCCTGCTGCATTCTCTCTGCCACAAGGGCCGCTCACGCGGCCCTTGGCACATGGGGATGTGCTTCAGGTCATGGCATCGGCCGTGCCGTCCTCCTGCTCAGGCTCCCCCTGCAGCGCCACGTCGGCATGCTTGACGATGGTCACCGGCACGGGGCTCGCGTGGGCCACCTCCTGCGACACCGAACCGAGCAGTGCGCTGCTGATGGCACCCTGCCCGCGCGCACCGATGACCACCAGGTCACAGCCGCTGCGCTCGATCATGTCCACCAGGGTGTGTGCCACGTCGCCCACGCCGATGTCGGTTTCGTAGGCAACGCCAGCGGCATCGAGCAGGGCACGGGCTGGGGCCATCAGGTGCTCGCCCGCTTCCAGGCTGGCGGCGGCAATCAGGTCCGCGTCGCGCGCCGTGACCATCTCATACAGGGTGGCGGGCTCCTGCACGTTGGCCAGCACGATGCTGGCCGACAGCCCCTGGCGCACGAGGCCCAGGGCATGGTGCACGCCGTCCAGGGAGAGGTCCGAGCCGTCCACGGCAATCAGGATCTTGAACATGGGGTTCTCCTTCCGTTGGTATGGGGTTCAGTGTACCGACACAGGGGCCTGACGGCACCCATGGCCTCATGCACCGCACGGTCTGGGACAATGCGGCCCATGCTGAAGTTTGACCTCCTCACCACCGACCCCGCCAGCCACGCGCGCCGGGGCACGCTCACGCTCAACCACGGCGTGGTGCAAACGCCGATCTTCATGCCCGTGGGCACCTATGGCACCGTCAAGGGCGTGATGCCGCAGAGCCTGCACGACATGGGCGCGCAGATCATCCTCGGGAACACCTTCCACCTGTGGATGCGCCCGGGGCTCGACGTGATGGAGAGCTTTGGCGGCTTGCACGGCTTCGAGCAGTGGAACAAGCCCATCCTCACCGATTCGGGCGGTTTCCAGGTCTGGAGCCTGGGCGCCATGCGCAAGATCACCGAGGAGGGCGTGACCTTCGCGAGCCCCGTGAACGGCGACAAGCTGTTCATGTCGCCCGAGGTGAGCATGCAGATCCAGACCACGCTCAACAGCGACATCGTGATGCAGCTCGACGAGTGCACGCCCTACGAAACCAAGGGCCACCTGACGAGCGAGCGCGAGGCGCGCCAGTCCATGGAGATGAGCCTGCGCTGGGCCAAGCGCAGCCAGGACGAGTTCCACCGCCTGAACAACCCCAACGCCCTGTTCGGCATCGTGCAGGGTGGCATGTACGAGAACCTGCGCGCCGAGTCGCTCGCGCGCCTGGTGGAGATGGACTTCCCCGGCTACGCCGTGGGCGGTGTCTCCGTGGGCGAGCCCAAGGACGAGATGCTGCGCATCATGGCGCACACACCGCACCTTCTGCCGGCCCACAAGCCGCGCTACCTGATGGGCGTGGGCACGCCCGAGGACCTGGTGGAGGGCGTGGCCCAGGGCGTGGACATGTTCGACTGCGTGATGCCCACCCGCAATGCGCGCAACGGCACCATGTTCACACGCTATGGCGACCTCAAGATCCGCAACGCCCGCCACAAGAGCGACCACCAGCCCCTGGACACCAGTTGCACCTGCCATGCCTGCGCGGGCAAGAGCGGCATCTCGTGGGAGGCAGGCGGGCGCGAGGGCTTCAGCCGCGCCTACCAGCACCACCTGGACCGCTGCGGCGAGATGCTGGGCCCCATGCTCACCAGCATCCACAACCTGCACTACTACCTGAACCTGATGCGCGAGGTGCGCGAGGCGCTGGACGCGGGCACCTTCGCCCAGTTCCGCGCCCAGTTCAAGGCCGACCGGGCGCGCGGCGTCTGACCTGACCTGGTCCCGTCCACCGTGCCACCCATCCTGCGCAAGCTGCTGCTGTGGCCGTTGCGCCTGATCGCGGGCCTGGCCGGCTGGCTGCTGGCGCTGCTCATCGTCTTCGAGGAATGGGGCTGGGAGCCGCTGCAGCGCGTGCTGGCGCGCATCGGCCGCTGGCCCGGGCTGCGCTGGATCGAGGGCGCGGTGCGCAGCCTGCCGCCCTGGGGCGCAGTGCTGGTGTTCGCCCTGCCCTCGCTGATGCTGCTGCCCATCAAGCTGCTGGCGCTGTGGACCATCGGCCAGGGGCATGTGCTGCTGGGCATGCTCATCATCGTGGCCGCCAAGCTGGTGGGCACGGCGGTACTCGCCCGCCTGTTCACGCTCACCCAGCCGGCCCTGCTGCAACTGCGCTGGTTTGCTTGGCTGTATGGCCACTGGACGCACATCAAGGCCGTGCTGCTGGCCCGTGTACGGGCCTCCTGGCCCTGGCGCGTGGGCCGCGTGCTCAAGCGCCAATGGCGCCAGCGGTGGCAAGCATGGCGCGCCAGGTAGCCAGAAGCCACGTTCGGCCCGCCGGGAACCTACCCGCCCTGAAAGCGCAGCGGCCAGAGCAGCGTCACGGTGCCCCTCGATAATCGGCGCGACACCTCTGCGCACACGACTCCATGGACTTCCAGCTCGACCTGGCCACCGTTCTCCTTCTCTACAACACCTCTCTCATCGCCGGTGCCCTGAGCATCTTTCACATCCGCCGCCACTCGTGCCGACCGCAGGGCCTGGCGCCTCTGGCTACGGCCTATCTGATGCTGGCAGTGGGGGCGATCCTGGCCTGGCGCGGCGAGAGCGCAGCCCTGCCGATGTGGATGTGGACCCATGGCAGCCTGCTGCTGGGCACCGGCGGATACGCCCTTTTCTGGGCGGGGGTGCGCGGCTTCAGCGGCCGAAGGCGGGTGCCCTGGCGGGCTGTGGTGCTGCTGCCACTGGCATGCCTGGTGGTGGGCATCGCCACGGGCTTTCCCCTGCAGAACCTGGTGCGCGCAGGCGCCTTCCACGCCACGGCCACTTTGGTGCTGGCCGCCTGCACATTCGAGATAGTGCGCGACCGCCGCAGCGAACCCCTGCCTTCACGCACTCTGATGGCCGCCTTTCTGGGTCTGAGCGGCAGCATCTATGCCTTGCGGCTCGCCTACATCCTCAGCGGCACGGCAGGCTCCACCGGCTTTGCCTGGGCGTTCTCCGTGCAGATGTTCTGCCACTTCGGCATGGCACTCATGGTGGCCGCTCTGTCCAATGAACGCGCCGAGATCCGGCTGGAGCAGGCGGCCCACACCGACCCGCTGACCGGAACCGGCAACCGGCGATGGCTGGAATCGCGGCTACCCGCTCTTCTGCCGCCCCAGAGCGCCATCGCCCAGCTGGACCTCGACCACTTCAAGCAGATCAATGACCGCTTCGGCTATGCCGTGGGTGACCGGGTGCTCGTGGAGTTTGCCCGGTGCCTGCAAGGGCAATTGCGCAGCTCGGACCTGCTGGCGCGCATGGGAGGCGAGGAGTTCGTGGTCTACCTGCCGGCGGTGACGCAGGCGGAGGCCCAGGCGATTGCCGAGCGGCTGTGCGCCCATGTCGCCATGCTGCGCATCGAGACACAGGGGTCGCCGATTTCCGTCACGGTGAGCATAGGCCTGGCCTGGGTGCATGACACAGGCATCTCCGCGGACACATGGTTCAAAAGAGCTGACGATGCCCTGTACCAGGCCAAGCAATCGGGGCGCAACCAGGTGGTTCTGGCGGCAGGCACTGCCGCGCAGGCGGCCTGAGCGCCTGGAAATGTCCCACCCGGACACAATCTTCCACAGTTGTCGGCAGCGTTTGCTGCAGAGCCCCCTGGGGCGCTGAGAGATTTCGCGGCTACAGTGGGTCCAAATCGCTTTGGGCGCCCTGAACTTCAACGCATGCCGTCTTTGCTTCGTCCCCCCTCCCTCGGCACCGCCGCTGGCCCGCTGACGGGCTGGGGCCTGTGCGCAGGCATCGGCCTGCTGGTCTTTGCCGCGTCGCTGCTGGGCATCGTGACCCGGCCCCTGGGGTTCATGGCCGGCTTCTGGCCCGCCAATGCCCTGCTGCTGGGCTTGCTGGTGCGCTACCCACGCCTGGCGGCATCGGGCACCTGGGCTGCGGCCGCCCTCGGCTATGTGGCCGCAGACCTGGTGACCGGCACCGCCCCCCTGGCAACGCTGTGGCTGGCCAGCGCCAATCTTTGCGGCGTGGCCATGGGCTGGTGGCTGTTCGGCCAGGTGCCGGTGGCCACGCGCTTCCTCAAGCGGCAGATGTCGGCGGTGCTGATGTTCGGCATCTGCGTGGCCAGCAGTGCGGCGGCCGCGCTGGCGGGCTCAGGCACGGGCCCGCTGCTGTTCAACACCACCTGGCTGACGGCCCTGGGCATGTGGTTCTGCACGGAGCTGATCAACAGTGTGCTGATCCTCCCCGTGATCCTCAGCCTGCCGACCCCGCAGGAGGCGCGGCGCACGCTCAAGAAGCGCCGCTGGTCCCGGCGCCGCTGGAAGTACGCGGCGCCCCTGCTCGCGCTGGCGGCCAGCGAGGCGGCGGCGATCACCATTGGCGGCCCCGGGGCGCTGGCGTTTCCGGTGCCGGCGCTGCTCTGGTGCGCACTCACTTACGGCGTGTTTGCCACCAGCGTGCTGTCCATGCTGACCTGCTTTGGCCTGGCGATCGCGGCCGGCGCGGGCATGCTGGAGCTGGCCTTCGCGCCCAACCAGGCGTGGGCAGTGTTCTCGTTGCGCGTGGGGATCTCCTTGCTGGGGCTGGGCCCGCTTTCAGTGGCCACGGCCAAGGCGGCAAGCGTCGAGGCCATGCGCCGCCTGCACCGCGTGGCCAGCCACGACTTTTTGACCGATGCGCTGGCGCGCCGCGCCTTCATGGCCCAGGGCAGCAAGCTGCTGGCCCGCCTGGCGCGCGAGCGCAGCAGCGTGGCCGTGCTGATGCTGGACCTGGACCACTTCAAGCGCGTGAACGACACCCATGGCCATGCGCAGGGCGACAAGGTACTGCATGGCTTTGCCGCCACGGTCAGCGAGGCGCTGCGGCCCGGTGACCTGTTCGGCCGGCTGGGTGGCGAGGAGTTCGCCGTGGTGCTGCCGCGCATCCGCCAGGCCGATGCCATGGCGGTGGCCCGGCGCCTGTGCAAGCAGGTACGCAACCATCCGTTCGCCGTGCCGGGGCAGCGCGACCCGCTGCACGCCACGGTCAGTATCGGCCTGGTGGTGTGCACCGCGGTGTCTCTGCAGGACTCGCTGGGCGCGCTGATGTCCGATGCCGATGCCGCGCTCTATGAAGCCAAGGCAGCCGGCCGTGACCGCGTGCAGCTGTATGAGCCCCGGCAGGCGCCGGGGCGCTGAAGGGGATCAGGACACGCCGCCGGGCCCTGCAGGTACGGCAGGCGTGGACGCGATCACGGGCAGGATCTGCGGTGCCGGAGCGCCGCTCGCACCGGTTCCACAGGCGTGGCAAAAGCGGGCGAATGCGCTCTTGCGGGTGGTGCACACGCCGCAGTGGTCGAACAGGCCGATGCCGCAGTGCGGGCAGAAGTCGATCTTCTCGTTCTTGAGGTCCACCGGCCGCTCGCAGCCGGGGCACACGCTCTTGGCCAGGCGCGCCAGGGCCACGTCGTAGCTCAGCTCCTTGCGGCGCTCCTGGTCGGGCAGGGCCTCGGCCAGTTTCTGCCGCTCCAGGTAGCGGTTGAGGGCCACGATGGCATAGCGCCCCACCAGCACCGTGATGCCGATGCCCACCACGTAGCGCACATAGCCACCGTAGCTGGGCAGGTAGGGCACCAGCTCCACGAAGAAGGCGAACAGCGCGAAGAAGATGAAGCCCCAGACGAAGGGCCAGTAGGTGCCCTTGCGCTTCTTGACGAACAACCAGCCCGCAATGGCCAAGAGCGGCAGCGTGAGCGCCAGCCGGTACAGGAAGACGCGCAGCTCCAGCTTGCGCTGCTCGACGGACATGCGTGCATAGCCCTCGGACTCCATCTCGCTCTGGCGCTGCTGCGCGGCAGTGGCGCCCTGGTGCGCGTCGAGCGAGGCCTGCTGCTGCGCCTCGACCGCCTGCTGGGTCTTGCGCTCGGCGAGCTTGAGCACGTCGAGCCGCTGCGTGCGCGCGATCACCTCGGGGTCCTGGTCGGCGCGCTGCGTGGCGCTGCGCGTGGCCAGCCAGTTGTTGAAGGTCTCGCGCTCGGCCGCGCTTTCGCTGCGCGCCTTGCTGCGCTGCAGTTGGGCCTGCTGCAGCGCGGTCTCGGCGTCTTCCTCGGCCTTCTGCGCCGTGCGCACCTCGTTGCGCACCGCGTCGAAGGCGGCCTTGTCGACGAAGTCCTCGACCTGCAGGCGCTTTTCGACCTGGGGAAGGTCACCGACGAGGGTGCCGCCCAGCCCGATCAGGAAGCCCGCGAAGACGAAGGCCACCAGCCACAGGCCACGGCGGAACCATTTTTCGGACAGGCGCAGCGATTTGCTCATGGGCACATCTCCCTCGTGTTGGTGGCAGTCAAAGGCATCTGGCGTGCAGACGCAGTCTCACGGAAACTTCAGTTCTTGAGCACCAGGGTGGCCGGCGCCGAGCCCAGCTGCGCACGCTGCAGCCACGCCAGCATCGAATCGACGGTCACGGTCTCGATGCGGTCCGAGTAGCGCTTGTCGTTGGGATGGTCGTCGAACGCGATGTTCGCCGAGCCCACGCGCCCGCCCATGCGGGTGAGCGGCCCGATCTTGAGCGTGGTGGGCTCGTAGCCCTTGAACTTGAGCCAGGCCTGCGCCTGCTCGCGCGAGTTCACCGAGGTCGGCTCCATGGCGGCGGCCAGTGTCTCCAGCGCCCACTGGTTGGACTGCTGGTACTTGGTGCCCCAGGCGTAGCTGACCATGCTGTAGGCAGGCTGGTTCATGACCTTGGTGCGGCCCTTGTCCTGCAGCAGCACGAACAGGCGCTGCTGCACCTCGGGGCTGGGCACGGCCCATACGGCTTCGTAGCGCCACAGGTCATCGAGGAAGAACTCGCCCAGGCCCTGGCGGTAGACATGGCCCACGGCGGTGCCGCATTCGTTGAGCTTGTGCGCCACGCGCCAGGGGCCCTCGGGCGTCTTGTAGGCCCAGCCCAGGTGCGAGTAGCGCACGCCGTACTTGCCCAGGTCCTGGCCGGCGCGGCCCAGCATCACGACCTGGGCGCCCGTGGCGTCCAGCGCCTGGGAGGTGCGCTCGGCCAGCTGCATGCCGCGCTCCACACTCTTGGCCGGTGGCGGCTTCTGGGCCTCGCACGAGCGGCCTGCATGGGCCTGGGTGGCCGTGAACACGGCGGCCCCGGCAATGAGGGCTGCGCCCATGGCCCAGCGCATGGTCACGCGGCGCAAGGCGCTGCTGCTGCGGCGCGACGCGGGCTGCAGCGGCAACTGGATGGGCATCTGGATGGCGCGATGGAGGTTGGTTTGCATGGCGGCGGACCTCATCACAGGCGCTCGTTGTACAGCAGCGCGCGGCCGATGGCATTGGGCACGAAGGCCAGGGCCTCGCCGGCCACCGACAGCACCACACCCGAGCCGATCACCGTGCAGACCACGACCGTGCCGACGGCATGGGCCGAGGCGCCAACACCTTTGCCCACCACTTCGACGCTGACGCGGGCGCCGTCCGAGGCGCGCTCCAGCACGTACACCGTGCCGACGGCCGAAACTTCCACGGCCCGCACCGCCAGCACGGCACCGCCGACCGACAGGGCCGCAGGCAAGGCCACGATGGCACCGGCAGCCGCCGAGCCGACCGAGGCCGTGCCCACGACGGAGGCCACGGGCAGCAGCGACAGAGCGGCCGAAGCCTCGCTCTGCGCACGGGCGGGCAGGCTGGCCATGGCCGTGAGGAAGCTGGCGGCCAGCAGCATGCGGGCCAGGGTCCGTTGCAAGGTCTTGTTCATCATGATGGATCACTCCTTCGGGTGGGGTGGGCCCGGCGCACACAGGCGACGGGCCAGGGATTCAAAAAGCCGGCGGCGCGGCTCAGCCGTTGTTGCCGGGCGCAACCTGGGCAGCTTCGCGGCGGCCTTGCAGGCGGGCGTCGAGCAGGTCGGCTTCATGGCGGTCGCGCAGCATCTTGGCCAGCGTGAAGGCGGTGGTGATCAGGTACAGCCAGCTCACACCAAGGAAGGCCTTGTAGGTCTGGTTCACGTCCATGCTGAACAGGCCCCAGCCCGTCAGGCCCATGGCGACCGCAAAGCCGCCCCACACCACCAGCTTCCACATGGGGGTGTCGCCAGCGCCACGGCGGCCAGCGCTTTCGTTGTCCCGCACGAACTTGGCCAGCACGAAGGCGGCCGAGAGGCAGAACACATAGCCCATCACCATGAACGCGCGCTCCAGCTGTTCTCCGGGCAGCCAGGCCAGGCCGACTGCGCACAGGAACACGGCAATGCCGAACGAGATCCAGACCTGGAGCTGCCAGGCACGGGTGTCACGCTGAACGACGAAAGGAGATGCTGACATATAGGCGGGTGGCCCTGGGGCCTTGGTTGAACACGGAACGAATAGTGGCAAAGCCCCATCCGGCTGTCCGCATTGAACCACCACAGTGGCGTTGCGCAGGCTGCCGGGTATCGTTTTCCGGTACTTGGTCACACTTTGACACCCTTATCCAATCCGAAAGTTGCGTGCTGGTGCGTGCGCGGCAGAAGGCATCGAAGCGAAACGCCCGAAAACCGAGGATCGCTGGGTAGTACCGACAAGCCCGGGGTGGCCCCCTGGGCGCCGGAGGTGATACCCGGCGAGACCGGTTTTTCGGGCGTTGCAGCCGGTGCTCCTTCTGCCGCACACGCTCCTGGTCACCCACCGAAGCGCATGGGCGACAGCCGATGCCTTCCCCGTCTTCGACAATCCCGCCGATCACGGGCCCGCCCCGTACCCCCCGAATTTCCAGGAGCCCCCATGACCAAACCCTTTGACATCGTCGTCCACGGCGCCACCGGCTTCACCGGCCGGCTGGTGGTGGAGTACCTGCTGCAGCGCTACCCCGTCGGCAGCGGCCTGCGCTGGGCCATGGGCGGGCGCAGCGCCGACAAGCTGGCCGCCGTGCGCGACGAGCTGGGCGCCCCGGCCGATACACCCCTGGTGGTGACCGACAGTGCCAGCATGGAAAGCCTGCAGGCGCTGATGGCGCAGACCCGCCTGGTGCTGACCACCGTGGGCCCCTACCAGCTGTACGGCAACGAACTGGTGGCCGCCTGCGCTGCGGCCGGCGTGGACTATGTGGACCTGTGCGGCGAGCCCGCCTGGATGCGCCACATGATCGACGCGCACGAGGCCCAGGCCCAGGCCAGCGGCGCGCGCATCGTGTTCTCGTGCGGCTTCGACTCGATCCCGTTCGACCTGGGGGTGTTCGTGCTGCAGCGCGAGATGAAGGCACGCTTCGGCCATCCCGCCAGCCGCGTGCGCGGCCGGGTGCGCAAGATGAAGGGGACCTTCTCGGGCGGCACGGCGGCGAGCCTGAAGGCCACCATGGCCGCCTCGGCCGCCGACCCCAAGGTGCTGGACCTGCTCAAGAACCCGTTCTCGCTCACGCCGGGCTTCGAGGGCCCGCGCCAGCCCACGGGCCACAAGCCCATGTTGGACGAAGCCCTGGGCATGTGGGTGGCGCCCTTCGTGATGGCCGCCATCAACACGCGCAACGTGCACCGCTCCAACTTCCTGCTGCAGCATGCCTGGGGCACGGATTTCGTCTACGACGAGATGCTGGTCACCGGCCCCGGAGAGAAGGGCGAGGCCATCGCCAATGCCGTGGCCGGCGACAAATCCATGGGCTCGGACAAGGGCCCCAAGCCGGGCGAAGGCCCTTCGCGCGAGGAGCGCGAGGCAGGGTTCTACGACGTGCTGTTCCTGGGCGATGATGGCCAGGGCAACACCCTGCGCGTGGGCGTCAAGGGCGACCGCGATCCGGGCTATGGCTCCACCTCGAAGATGATCGCCGAGGCCGCGGTCTGCCTGCTTCAGGAAGCCACCGGCACTCCCGGCGGCATCTGGACCACCGCGCCCGCCATGGGCGAGCCGCTGGTGGCGCGCCTGCAGGCAAATGCCGGGCTGACGTTCGCCGTCGAGACGGCTTGATCCCCGCTGCTGGTCACAAGGCCAGCGGCAGCTCCGTGGTGGACAGCACGTTGCGCAGCACCATGAAGGAGCGCACCTGCCGCACGCCCGGCAGGTAGATCAGTTGCTCGGCGTGCAGGCGGTTGAAGCTGTCGCTGTCGCGCGTGCGCACCAGCATGAAATAGTCGAACTCGCCCGTGACCACATGGCACTCCATGCAGCCCGAGATCTTCACGGCGGCCTTCTCGAAGGCCGCGAACGACTCGGGCGTGGAGCGGTCGAGCACCACGCCGATCATCACCAGCATGCCGGCCCCCACGGCCTTGGGGTTGAGCAGCGCCACCACCCCATCGATGAGCCCCAGGCGCCTGAGCCGCTCCACCCGGCGCAGGCAGGCGGGCGGGCTCAGGTGCACCTTCTCGGCCAGGGCCACATTGGACAGGGAGGCATCGCGCTGCAGCAGGCGCAGGATGGCCTTGTCGGTGCGGTCGAGCTCGTCCGTCATTCCAGCGCTGGCCGGCACGCTCTTGTCACGAACTTTTGTTGCGCACATGGTTGGTTTTGTGGAATCAATGAAAATCAATTTTCATTTTCACATACCAAAACTCTGAAATCCACTCCATTTTCACAACCACGTTAAACGCAGCTTTTCCTACGATGGAGGCACTGCAGGCAAGGCGCCACCGAAGCGCCCCTGCGAGTGATTCCTCACCCCTTCCATCGCACACGAGAGCCGCCATGAACCTGCAGAAATTCGCCCGCCACCCGCTGACCTTCGGGCCCTCGCCCATCACGCCGCTGCCGCGCCTGTCGGCCCACCTGGGTGGCAAGGTGCACCTGTATGCCAAGCGCGAGGACTGCAACAGCGGCCTGGCCTTTGGCGGCAACAAGACGCGCAAGCTCGAATACCTCATCCCCGAGGCGATTGCCGGCGGCTACGACACGCTGGTCTCCATCGGCGGCATCCAGTCCAACCAGACGCGCCAGGTGGCGGCCGTGGCGGCCCACCTGGGCATGAAGTGCGTGCTGGTGCAGGAGAACTGGGTCAACTACTCCGACGCGGTGTACGACCGCGTGGGCAACATCGAGATGTCGCGCATCATGGGTGCCGACGTGCGCCTGGACGCCGCAGGCTTCGACATCGGCATCCGCCCCAGCTGGGAGCAGGCCATGGACGACGTGAAGAAGGCCGGCGGCAAGCCCTTCCCCATCCCCGCCGGCTGCTCCGAGCACCCGTACGGCGGCCTGGGCTTCGTGGGCTTTGCCGAGGAAGTGCGCCAACAGGAGAAGGAACTGGGCTTTGCGTTCGACTACATCGTCGTGTGCTCGGTCACGGGCAGCACACAGGCCGGCATGGTGGTGGGCTTCGCGGCCGATGGCCGGGCGCGCAAGGTGATCGGCATCGACGCCTCGGCCAAGCCCGAGAAGACGCATGCCCAGGTGCTGCGCATCGCACAGAACACCGCCAAGCTCGTCGAGTTGGGCCAGGAGATCACCGCAGAGGACGTGGTGCTGGACACGCGCTACGGCGGCCCTGAGTACGGCCTGCCCAGCGAGGGCACGCTCGAAGCCATCCGCCTGTGCGCGCGCCAGGAAGGCATGCTCACCGACCCGGTGTACGAAGGCAAGTCCATGCACGGCATGATCGACATGGTGCGCAAGGGCGAATTCCCCGAAGGCTCCCGTGTCCTGTACGCGCACCTGGGAGGGGTGCCGGCGTTGAACGCCTACAGCTTTCTTTTTCGCAACGGCTGATGCACCGCGCGATGAAACGGAGCAGCAGCGCCTGGGCCGACTGGCGGGCCTGTCGCTCATCTGAACCCCTCTGACTCCCACCATCGACCCGGGCATGCCCACGGGTCGCCGCCATGATCCCGTGCATCCGCGGCCATGGCGGCTGCGCAAACATCTGCAGCAGCGACAGGCATGGCCGGTGCGAGACGAAGGCTGGTGCGCCCTGCCGCCTGTTCGCAGCCAACAACGGCCGGCCGACCAGCCCTCACCCGAAGGATCGCCAAATGAAGTGCTTGCATCTGAACCGACGCACAAGCGTCGCCGTGTTCGTGGTAGCCATTGCAGTGACAGGGCTGGGTGGAGGGGCCAAGGCACATGCCGATGGCTACCCCGTCAAACCGGTCCAGCTGGTTGTGCCCTTCCCGCCTGGCGGGGCCGTCGATATCGTGGGCCGCCTGATCAGCAAGAAGCTGGGCGAGCGCCTGGGCCAGCCGATCGTGGTCGAGAACAAGGCCGGGGCAGGCACCATCGTGGGCGCATCCTTCGTGGCCAATGCTCCTGCCGATGGCTACACGCTGCTGATCAGCTCCGGCTCCACCTTCACCGTCAACCCCGCGCTCAACAACAAGCTGCCTTACGATCCAGTCAAGAGCTTCGAGCCGGTCGGCATGGTGGCGCGCGTGCCGCTGATCCTGCTGGCCCATCGCGATGTGCCTGTGGACAACCTGAAGCAGCTGATCACGGCAGCGCACCAGGCTCCCGACAAGTTCTCCTACGGCTCGTTCGGCAGCGGCACCACCGGCCATTTCGCCGCCGAGCTGATGTGGTCTGCCACAGGCATCAAGCTGCTGCACGTGCCCTACCGGGGAAGCGCGCCGGCCATGAGCGACCTGATGGGCGGGCAGATCCCGTTCACCATCGACACGGTGGCTGCGGCGTTGCCGCAGCTCAAGTCGGGCAAGATCAAGGCCATCGTCGTCACGGGCGCCGCGCGCGCCACGCGGTTGCCCGATGTACCGACGGTGGCGGAAAGTGGCTTTGCAGGTTTTGCTACCGACTCGTGGCTGGCCGTGGTCGCGCCCCGCGGCCTGCCCGCACAAGCAAAGGCCAGGTTGGAAAAGGCGCTGTCCGAAACCATGGCGGATGCCGAGATACGCAGCAAGCTCATCGCCAGTGGCCTGGAGCAGGCCTACGCCCCCGGCAACACCGTGCTCGCGCAGATCGAGGACGAACTACCGCGCATGCGGGCGATTGCCCAGCGCGCGAACATCCGCGCGGAGTGAACGCGGCCACGCAGCACCTGGGCAGCGTGCTCGAAAGCTGCGTTGCAGGTGGCGGGGTCTGCCTTGCAGGGCGTGATCGGGATGGCCTGGGCCAGGCTGAACAGCCAGCCACGAAGCGCAGCAGGCACTCGGGCACCAATGGGCATGAGCCGCCTGACCGAATAGGCAATGCCCGGGTTCAGGAGCGCAGCCAGGCCATGAGGTGCGGATAGAGAGCGGCCCCTGCCGATGCCTGCGCGGGCGTGGCCGCCAGGCCCGCCGACACCAGCCCAGCGGCACCGAGGTAGACGCCCAACTCGAAGGTGGTGCGCAGCCCCTGGGATCGGCCATGGTAGCCCCCGTCGTGGAACAGCACCTCAGATGGCAGGCCCAGGTGCTGCAGGGCCGCCCAGGCCCATGCCGTGGCCTCGATCTCGCCGCCATGCGGCACCGGGGGCAGTTCTGCGAGCGCGTCGTCCATCCCGCTGCGCAGCGCGGCCGGCACCACGGCCAGGTGCCCGGCTTCGTGCAGCAGGTCACCCGGCCAGCGAAGCTGGTCCAGGTCCACCTGCAGGCCACCCTGCACGATGCGCAGGCCCGGCAGGAAGCTGTCAGCTGGCACCTCTGCCTCGGTCACCTCCAGGCCGATCCCGCGCAGAAAGGCCACGATCCGGCGCGCCAGCGCCACGCGCTCTGGCGCTTGCAGGGGGTCGGCGCCCAGCACTCAGGTGCCCAGCAGATCGGCCACACGCGAGCGCAGCAACGCGGGCTGCACGTCCGACGACGCCACGGCGTGCCCCACGTTCAGGCCCACGCGGCTGTAGAAGCCGCGGCGGAAGGGGCGCACCATGGCCCCGCCCTGCTCGATGCGGCTGAAGTACGAGCCCCACAGGTTGGTCAGCGCCATGGGGATCACGGGGGCGTTGATGCCCTCTTCGCGCGCCCGGTCGATGATCTTCATGATGCCGCCCTTGAACTCCTGCAACTGCCCGTCCTTGGTGATACCGCCTTCGGGGAAGATGGCCAGCAGGTCGCCTTCGCGCAGCACCTGGGCCGCGCGCTCGAAGGCCGCGTCGTAGATGGCGGGGTCTTCCTTGTAGGGCGCGATCGGGATGGCCTTGGCCAGGCGGAACAGCCAGCCGAGCACCGGCACGCGGAAGATGCGGTGGTCCATCACGAAGTAGATGGGCCGGGGGCTGGCGGCCATGAGCAGCACCGCGTCGATGAAGCTCACGTGGTTGCAGGCCAGGATGGCAGCGCCCGTGGTGGGCAGGTTCTCATCGCCCTGCACCTTGAAGCGGTAGACGAAGCGCGAGGACACCCAGGCCACGAAGCGCAGCAGGTACTCGGGCACCAGCATGAAGATGTAGAACGCCACCACCGCATTCGCCAGGCCGGTGAACAGAAAGATCTGCGGCACGGTGAAACCGGCACCCAGAAGCGCGCCGGCGATCAGCGAGCTGGCGATCATGAACAGCGCATTCAGGATGTTGTTGGCGGCGATGATGCGCGCGCGGTGCGTGGGCTGGCTGCGCATCTGGATCAGTGCGTACATGGGCACGCTGTACAGGCCGGCGAACAGGCTCAGCAGCGCCAGGTCAAGCATCACGCGCCAGTGCTGGCTTTGCGCGAGGAAGGCCCCGAGACCCATGATCTCCGACGGCGGCAGGCTGCGCGCGGCAAAGTACAAATCGATGGAGAACACGCTCATGCCGATGGCGCCCAGGGGCACCAGGCCGATCTCCACATGGCGGCGCGAGAGCACCTCGCACAGCAGCGAGCCGATGCCGATGCCCACCGAGAACACCACCAGCAGCAGCGAGGCCACCTGTTCGTTGCCGTGCAGCACCTCCTTGGCCAGGCTCGGGAACTGCGACAGGAACACCGCGCCGAAAAACCACATCCAGCTGATGCCCAGCAGCGAGCGGAAGACCACCATGTTGCCATGCGCGAGCTTGAGGTTGCGCCAGGTTTCGGTGACGGGGTTCCAGTTGATGACCAGGCCCGGATCGGTGGCCGGGGCCGAGGGAATGGCCTGCGCCACCACCCGTCCGACCAGTGCCAGCGCCACGCAGGCGATGGCCACCGTGGTGTGGCCGATGCCCGGCAGCGCCACCAGCAGGCCGCCGGCCACGTTGCCCAGCAGGATGGCGACGAAGGTGCCCATCTCCACCATGCCGTTGCCGCCGGTGAGCTCGCGCTCGGTCAGCACCTGGGGCAGGTAGGCGAACTTCACCGGGCCGAACAGCGTGGAGTGCATCCCCATGAGGAAGGTGCACAGGAGCAGGATGGGCACGTTGCCCATCACGAAGCCCACGGCCGCCACCAGCATGATGGCGATCTCCAGGTTCTTCACGAAGCGGATCATGCGCGTCTTGTCGTACTTGTCCGTGAGCTGGCCCGAGGTGGCCGAGAACAGCAAGAATGGCAGGATGAACAGCGCCCCGATCACCAGCCCCGCCATGGCCGGCGGCAGCCAGTCCACGCTCAGCTGGTAGGTCACCATCACCGTGAAGGCGAACTTGAACAGGTTGTCGTTGGCCGCGCCCGAGAACTGCGTCCAGAAAAAGGGCGCAAACCGGCGCTGTCGCAGCAGGGCGAACTGGTTGGGGTCCTCATGGCCGCCGTGGCTGCCCTGAACGCCGGGGCTGCCGTGCAGGGGGCTCACGCCCGCAGAAGGGGTCTCGGTGCTCATGCGTCTCTCCTCGTTGGCATCTTGGTGTGTAAGAACGACATCTCTCAGGCGCCCTGGCGGCGTGCATTGCGCGCCGTGGTCGACCGGCTTTGCGCCCGGTGCTGGCCGCCATTCTGCCCGGTTGCGACGACAGTGCGGGGGGCATTCGTGCGTTGGAGCAAGGCTGCAAGCGCAGACAGCACGGGCAAGGCAGCGCCGGCCGCGATCAGGTGCTTGAGGCTATGGCCCGACACCCACTGCCCCGTGGCCTCCAGGATCACATGGTCGGCGGCCTCGAACAGCTTGGCCACGCCATAGAAAGCGATCACTGCGCCCAGGTGCACCGCCAGGGAACCCGCGCGACGGGGCAGCACGGCCAGCGCCAGCACCACCAGCATGCCCCCCAACTGCACCACCGCCCAGGGCAGCACGTTGCCGGACAGCGCCCACCACAGCACGGCCGATGAGCCGCCCAGCAGCACGGCCCCCGCCGTGGCGATGCCGGCGCGCCCGCTGACGCGGCCCGCGGCCGCCAGCCCCAGCAGGCCTGCGAACGGCAGCACCATGCCCAGCCGGTCCCAGAACAGGCCGAAGTCGCTGGGGCGCCAGTGGTAGAAGGACGAACCCACGGAAGTGCATACCAACCCGGCCAGAAACAGGGCGGCGAGCGCGCGGGATACCCCGTCCATCGCGGCATGCGGCAAGCGCACCAGCCAGGCCAGGCCCAGGACGCCAGCGATGGCAAACGGGAGGTTGCTCAGCACGTCGAGCGCACAGGGAATGCCCAGCAGCGTGCGCTGGTCGGCAAACCCGTGCTGGTGGGCGCTGTCCAGCATCGAAGGCCCGAACAGGGCCAGGCCCAGCAAGGCACAGGCGCCAACCAGAAGTCCTGCTTCTGGCCGGGACAGGCCCGTGGTGGAAGGAGCAGAGGGCAGTGGCATGGTGCGGCGTCTCGGGAGTGGTTGATGCAGCGCAGTGTCAGCAGTCCCCTGGCCAAACCAGTACCGAAATCAGTGCAAAGGGCTACCCAGAACACCGCAGGTACTGATAATCGATACCCATGAGCACTACCGCCGACCTCGTCACCGCCCTCAAGAAGGAACTCAAGACCGCGCAGATGACCTACGCCGACCTGGCGCAGCAGCTGGGCATGGCGGAGTCCAGCGTCAAGCGCATGCTGGCCAAGGGGGACATGCCGCTGTCGCGCATCGACGCCATCTGCCGCGCGCTGGCCCTGGACTTCGCCGACCTGGCACGCCGCGTGGCCGACAGCCAGCCCCTGCTCAAGGAGCTGACGCAGGAGCAGGAAAAAGCCGTGGTGGCCGACAAGCGGCTGCTGCTCATGGCCATCTGCGTGCTCAGCCAGTGGACGCTGGAGCAAGTGACGAGCACCTACCGCCTCTCGGAGGCCGAGGGCATCAAGTACCTGGCCCAGCTCGACCGCATCGGCATCATCGAGTTGCGGCCGCTCAACCGCTACCGGCTCAAGCTGGCCAAGACCTTCCGCTGGCGGCCCCATGGCCCGGTGATGAACTACTTTCGCGAGCATGCGCTGCTCGATTACTTCGCCGGCGGCTTCGACGGCGCGGGCGAGGGCGTGCTGCTGGTGCACGGCACCATCAGCCGCAGCCTGGCCCCCGCCTTCATGGAGCGCATGCAGCGCGTGGCCCAGGACTTTGCGCAGCAGCACCTGGCCGACCAGAAGCTGCCGGCCCGCGAGCTGGAGGGCTATACCCTGCTGCTGGCCCTGCGAAGCTGGGAGTTCGAGGCTTTCACAGGCATGCGGCGCTGAGCAGCACCGCTGCTTTCCGACAGCAAAAACACCTTGCCAACCTGCCTGGACATGCCGGCAGATGGGCTTCATGTTGCCTGCGCGCTCCGAACTCGCTTGACGGTTTAAACAGAATTAACTATTCTTTAAATACCAAATTCATGGGATTTAAAGAAAATGAAAACCACTCGCCAACAGCAGGACGCTACGCGCCGCCAGATCGTGGCCAGCGCGGTCGATCTGATGACGCGCCAGGGCTTCGACGGCACGACGATGAAGGACATCGCGCGCGCGGCCGGCATTGGCGATGCGACGATCTACAAGTATTTCCCGACCAAGGACCGCATCGTGCTGGGCTATCTGGACGAAGCGGTGCGCAGCGCCCTGGCCGATACGCTGGCCACACCGGGCCTGGCGGACTACGGCCTGCAGGAAAAGCTGCAACGCCTGACCGACGCCGTGCTCGAGCGCCTGCTGCCCGACCGCGAGTTCGTGGCCGGAGTGCGCACGCTGGCCAGGCGCTCGCCGCTGTCCATGCTGGCCGAGCCGCTGGCGGCACGCCAGGCGCTGCGCGAGGCGGTGACGGGCTTCATCGAAACGGCCGAATCCCAGGGCGAGATCGAGCCCTGCGATTTCAAGGGTGTGGCCAGCGGCCTGTACGGCGACTACCTGGCGGGCGTGGTGGCCTACTGGCTGGCCGACGAATCGGACGAGTTCGCGGACACCACGCAACTGGTGGACCTGTCGCTGGGCGTGCTGGTGCTGGCGCTGCGCGCGGGCCTGGTGAACCGCGTGCTGCAGCTGAGCGGTTTCATGCTGCGCAGCCAGATGGCGCGCTTCATGCAGCACGGCAGCGGCTTGGTGGGCGTGCTGCGCATGGCCAAAAGCGCGCTGGGGGACACGATGGTGCCCCCGGTGGATACGCCGCCGCGCACGCCGCGTGCGCGCCCGTCGGCCCAGGCCCCCGTGGCCGATGCGCCCAAGCCCGCTCGCAAACCCCGTGCCCGCAAGGCCGCACCATGAGCCCCGCCCGCACCGTCCGCGCCACCGCACTGCCCCAGGGCAGCGTGATCGCATCGCGACTGCCCGGCGCACAGTTCGCCGACTGCTTCGAAGCGGCCGACCCCACACCCGACAGCAGCGCGCTGCAGACCTGGCTCGACATGGTGAAACAAACGCCGGGCTGGACACGCGCGCTCATGGTCCTGCGCAACCGCCTGGTGCGCATGGTGGGCCTCAAGGCTGTGGGGCAACTGCATGACGGCACCCGCCAGACTGAGGCGGGCTACCGCGTGGGCGATCTGGTGGGTTTCTTCGAGATCCGCCACCTGGGCGAGCGCGAGGTGGTGATGGGCGTGGACGACCGCCACCTGAACGTGCAGGTGTCGCTGCACAAGCGCATGCAGGACGGGCAGGCCGTGCTGGCTCTTTCCTCCGTGGTGCACATCCACAACGCGCTGGGCCACACCTACATGGCCGTGATCGCGCCGTTCCACCGGCGCATCGTGCGGACCCTGCTGGCGCGGGTGGATGCTGGCGCACCGGCTGCTGCCAGCCCTCAAAACCCGCCCCGCGCATGACAGGCGCCAAGCCACCCCGCACCGGCACGCTCGCGCGCGGCACCATCACCGGCGTCACGGCCGCGCGTCTGGGCCTGGCACAACTGGGCCAGCGCATGCGGCCCGCCCACGCCGACGAAGTGGCACAGGCCGATGCCCAGGCCCGCCACGAGGCGGCCATGGGCCGCATCCTGTTCCAGGCCATGGGACAGTTGCGCGGCACGGCGCTCAAGGTGTCGCAGATCCTGAGCATGGACACCAGTTTTTTGCCCGAAGGCGTACGGCGCGAGTTGGCGCGCGCCTGCCACCAGGCCACGCCACTCAACCGCGCGCTGGTGGGCCGGGTGTTCCGCCAGGCCTTCGGGCAGGAGCCCGAGGCCCTGTTCATCCGCTTCGAGCCCCAGGCCTTTGCCGCCGCCAGCCTGGGCCAGGTGCACCGCGCCGAGCTGGCCGGGCATGGCGCCGTGGCGGTCAAGGTGCAGTACCCGGGCATTGCCTCGACCATCGCCTCGGACATGCGCCTGTTGCGCACCACCCTGCGTGCCCTGGCGCACAGCGACCTGCCGCTGCCCAGCGATGTGGTGGTGGAGCGCGTGATGCAGGAGATCGAGCGCACGCTGCTGCACGAGGTGGACTACCTGCACGAGGCCCGGCAGCTGCAGTGGTTTGCCGAACATGCGGCGCTGCCGGGCATCGTGGTGCCGCAGCCCATCGCCTCGCACACCCGCGCACAGGTGCTCACCCAGCAGTACCTGCCAGGCGTGCATCTGGGTGAATGGCTGCGCCGCGAACCCACGCAGGCCGCACGCAACCAGGCCGGCCAACTGCTCTGGGACTGGTTCATGCACTGCACCTTCGGCCTTGGGCACATGCACGCGGACCTGCACCCGGGCAACTTTTTGTTCCTGCCGGACGGGCAACTCGGCGTGCTCGATTTCGGCTGCACGCGCGAGCTGTCGCCGGCCTTTCGCACCGGTGTGCTGCAGGCCTGGCGCGCGCTGCTGCAGCCTGCATCACCGGCCCACGCCCAAGGCGTGCTGCAAGCCTACGTGGCGCTGGGGCTGGTCGATGCGGCGATGGATGTCACCACCTTCACCGACGAGCTGATGCCCGCCCTCTCGATCATGCAGGCCTGGCAGACCGAGCCCTTCACAGAGGCGGTCTTCGACTTCGCAGGCAAGAGCCGGCCGCCCGCCCCCGTGGCGGCGCAGCAAAAAGTGCTGGCCAGGCACCTGGCCGGCGTACCGCCAGAACTGCCGGCTTTCGAGCGCGCCTGGCTCGGGCTCATGCACCTGCTGACCGAAATCCGGGCGCAGGTGCGCACGCAGGCCGACCGCTGGATCGGCTGACCACCCTCCGTTCCCCGTCTTACAAGGAGCATTCCGTGCACAGCCTTCTCTGGTCCCTTTCCACCCTTGCTGCCCGCCCCTGGAAGGGCCGCTGGCTGCTGGCCGTGGCCCTGCTGCACACGCTGGCGGCGGCCATCCTGTTCGTCCCACAGTGGCAGATCCTGTGGCGGCGAGGCGTTTTCAACGCCGTGGCAGACGACATGCACCTGGGTGCCGCCGTCTGGTTCCTGCTATTTGGCGCTGTGCTGGCCTTGCTGGCATGGGAGGTGACGGCGCTGGAGCGCAGCCAGCCGGCCGTGGCGCTGCGGCCCATGGGCTGGTGCCTGCTGGCCCTGGTGCTGGCTGGCGTGGTGCTGATGCCGGTGTCGGGCTTCTGGCTGGTGCTGCCGCCGGCCTTAGCGCTGCTGGTCCGCTGATGTGACATAAATCACGCTTTGGGTGCGCAAGCCGCGCTGCAGCAACACCCGCTTACAACTCTTCGCACGAGCACTACACCGGCTTGACGCAAAACGCCCAGGATCAAGGCTCCGGTTCCGCAAGGAATCATTTCCAAGGAGATCTTCATGGCCCGCATCGCCCTCGCCGTCGCTTCCCTGGCCTTGCTGTCGCTGGGTGCCGTTGCCCCGGCGCGGGCATCCCCCAGCGCCACTGTCGTCATCCAGACCGGCAACCCTTACTACCAGCATCCCGTGCAGCGCCCCGCCCTGGCGCCGCTGCAGGTCACCCCGGTGCAGTACCACGCACCGCCCCCACCCCGCTACGAGGCGCCACCCCACGCGCGCCGTGGCATGGCCTGGGTGCCCGGCCATTGGGAATGGCGCGGCGGTCGCCACGTGTGGATCCAGGGCTACTGGGTCAAGGCCCGCCCCGGCTACAGCTACCGTGAACCGCGCTGGGAAGAGCGCGACGGCCGCCACCACATGCGCCCCGGCGGCTGGGACCGCGATGGCGATGGCGTGCCCAACCGCCACGACCGCCGCCCGGACAACCCCTACCGCAACTGACGGGGGCCTGCCGGCTGCCCTGGTGGCGCCGGCCCCGCTCGCCTACAGGGACCAAGGCGCAGCGCCTACAGACGTGGCGCCGCTGCCTGCCCACCATACAAAGGCGATACAACAACATTGAAGAAGGAGTCATCCATGGCTTACAAAACCACTTACGCAGCCCTTATTGCAACCACCCTGGCCCTGGCAAGCCTCTCGTCCGTAGCCACGGCCCAACCGGTGCACCAAGGTACCGTGGTGATCCAGTCGGGCCCCCAGGGGTACCAGGTGATCCCCGCCCCTCCACCACCCCGCCGTGAAGCGGTGCCACGCCCACGCCGTGGCCAGGTCTGGGAAGAAGGCCATTGGGACTGGCGTGGCGGCCGCCACGTCTGGGTCGCCGGCCACTGGGTCAAGGCACGCCCAGGCTACGCCTACCGCCAGCCCACCTGGCAGGAACGCGATGGCCGCTGGGAAATGCGCCGTGGCGGCTGGGACCGCGACGGTGATGGCGTTGCCAACCGCAACGACCGAGACCGCGATGGCGATGGCGTGTCGAACCGCCGCGACAGCAACCCTGACAATCCGCGTCGCAACTGACACCTGACCGGGCCACGGCCCGGTCTTGTATCAGCAACGAACGCCGCACATTAGCTGCGGCGTTCGCTTTTGTGCACTGGCCTCGCCCTAGAATGGCCTTCGCAGGAGAGCAAGCGGCACCGCCCGCTTCACCGAAGGCGCAAACTCCCATGCACGCTCAGGTTCCGTACTGCACCATTCATCAAGGCCGTCTGGAGAGCCGCTACGCCATGTAGCGCACCGAAGGAGCAAGCCGCAGCCCATGAGGGGCGGCGGTGAATCTCTCAGGTACCAAGGACAGGGGGAGCGGCAGCCGGGCCATGACGTGCCCGCTGCGCGTTGTTGAGACCTACACCCGCAGCGACACCGACAGGCCCGGCGATTGCCCTTCCAAAAGGCTTTCAAAATGCGTGTGATCGTTCTTGGCGCCGGCCTGCTCGGCGTGACTTCGGCCTATTTCCTGCAGCAACTTGGCCACGAGGTGACCGTCATCGACCGCCAGGGCGCGCCCGGCGCGGAAACCAGCTTTGCCAACGGCGGCCAGATATCGGTGAGCCATGCCGAGCCCTGGGCCAACCCCAGCGCCCCGCTCAAGGTGCTGCAGTGGCTGGGCAAGGAAGATGCCCCCCTGCTGTTCCGCATCCGCGGCGACATGCGCCAGTGGCTCTGGGGACTGTCCTTCCTGCGCAACTGCACGCCGGCGCGCACTCGGCACAACATCGAGCAGATCGTGCGCCTCGGCACCTACAGCCGCGACACCTTGCAGCAGCTGCGCGCCGCCACCGGCATCGCCTACGACCAGCGCACGCAGGGCATCCTGCACTTCTATACCGACCAGAAGGAGTTCGATGGCGCGCTGGCCCCGGCCGAGCAGATGCGCCAGCTCGGCTGCGAGCGCCAGGTCATCAGCGCCGACGAGGCCGTACGCATCGAACCGGCCCTGGCGCACATCCGCCCGCAACTGGCCGGTGCCACCTTCACGGCCGAAGACGAATCGGGCGACGCCAACACCTTCACGCGCGAGCTGGCGCGCCTGTGCGAGGCGGCGGGCGTGCAGTTTCGCCTGGGCCACCACATCACGGCGCTGCGCGAGGCGGGCGGGCGCATCGACCATGTGGAGGTGACCACCGCCGAAGGGCGCTTCGAGCGCGTGCACGGCGATGCCTTCGTGCTCGCCATGGGCTCGTTCAGCCCGCTGCTGGCACAGCCCCTGGGCATCCGCCTGCCGATCTACCCGGCCAAGGGCTACTCGGTGACCATGCCGGTCAAGGATGCATCGATGGCGCACCAGGTGAGTCTCACCGACGATGAGTACAAGCTCGTGTTCTCGCGCTACACCAGCGAGCGCGGCGGCGACCGCCTGCGCATTGCCGGCACGGCCGAACTCAACGGCTACAACCGCGACCTCAACCAGGTGCGCTGCGACGCCATCGTGCGCCGCGTGGAGCAGCTGTTCCCGGGTGCGGGCGATGCCAGCCGGGCCCAGTTCTGGACCGGCCTGCGCCCCGCCACGCCGAGCAACGTGCCGCTGATCGGCAAGACGAAACTCAGCAACCTGTTCCTCAACACCGGCCACGGCACGCTGGGCTGGACGCACGCCTGTGGCTCGGGCAAGTCGGTGGCGCGCATCGTGAGCGGCCTGGCGCCGGAACTGGATTTCGCGTTCACGGGCATGCCGCAGAGCAGCGTGCCCAGCCTGTTGCCTGCGGCGTCGAAGGCCTGAGCAAGCGCCCGGTCAGGGCGCGGCGCCCGAGGCCTGCGCGACGAAGCTCGCCAGGGCCCGCATGTCCTTGTCGCTGAGCTTGTCGGCATAGGAGGGCATGACGCCGATGCCCGCGCGCAGGGCACGCAGCACGCGTTCGGCATTGGGCTTGAGCTCGTCCAGGATGGGGCCCACCTGCCCCTCGGCCCCTGCCGCCTGCAGCGTGTGGCACACGGCACAGGAGGGCTGGATCTTGCCGAACAGCTCCTTGCCCCGCGCCAGTTCGCCGGCCTCTGCGGCCCAGGAGCCGCTGCTGATCAGCGCCAGCAGCCAGGCCGCGGCTGCGGTGCGCAGGATGCGCACCGCTTCAAGCCACCACCACGGTCACACCGTGGTCGCGCCAGCTCGTGTTGTTGTAGCCGCCCAGGTTTTCCTCGCGCTGCTCGGGCTGCACGTTGCCAGCCGTGTCGGTGGCGCGGCTGAGCAGTTCATGCGAACCTGCGGCCAGGCGTGCGGGCAGCACGAACTGGCGCCACGCAAAGCGGCCCAGGTCAGGCCCGATGAGCTGGGCCGCCTGCCAGGTCTTGCCCCCGTCCACCGAGACCTCCACGCCCTTCACGCCACGCGTGCCGCCAAACGCCACGCCATGCACCTGCACCATGCCGGCCTTGAGCGTGCCCTGCTCGGGCAAGGGGCCGTTGATCCAGGACTTGGTCGTCATCTCCCACACCGAGGGCTGCTCGGGGCCCGCCTTGGTGCCCGGCGGCGACATGCGGTAGCCGTGGGACATGATGCGCGCCTGGGACTGCTCCGCACCGAAGGCCACGCGCTTGACGTACTTGATGTTGTTCACCCCCTGGTAGCCCGGCACGATCAGGCGCAGCGGCCCGCCATGTGCCAGCGGCATCGGCTCGCCGTTCATCTCCCAGGCCAGGATGGCATCGTCCAGCGCCTGGATGGGCACCGAGCGCTCGACGATCACCGTGAGGGGATCCACGCCCTCAGGCAACTTCTCTCCGCCCGTTCCGGTGAGGTAGGCCGCACCGCCCGCCAGCCCACCCAAGGCGGCCACCACGTTGCGCAGCGGCACCCCACTCCAGACTACGCAGCCTGCCGCGCCCACCGTCCACGGCGTGCCGCTGGGCTTGCTGGGGAAAAAGCCGCGCCCGTTGCCCGAGCACTGCAGCACCGTGGTCACGGTCTCGATGCCCAAGGTCCTGAGCTCGGCCACGGTCAGTGCGCGTGGCGCCTTCACCCCCTCGATGGAAACAGTCCATGCATCGCGCTCGGCCACGATGGCGGCATCGGGCGCGGGCAGGTTGTTGCGGATGTACAGCTGGCTCGACGGCGTGACCACCCCCGTGCCGAAAGCGCCCCGGCGCGTTTCCAGGGTGCTGCTGCTGTGCACGATCAGGCTGCCAGGGTTCTTCCACCCCACGTAGGCGGGCAGCGGCTTGGCCGCCGCCGCAGGCGCGGCCTGGGCATGCGCGCCCCGGGTCCATGCAGCCAGCCCCAGGGCGCTGAGTGCGGCAGCGCTGCCAGTGAGCAGGTGCCGGCGCGGCAGGGTCACGGGATTCTTCATGAAACGTTCCTCCAGAGGTGGGTAAGGCAGGTGTTTCCGCAATCGGCACCGGCCGCAGACGGCCGCCAGCATGCGGGGCATATCCCATTCTGGTATGGCCGCCTAGATTTGCCCTGGGGGTTTGTGAGAGCAGGTGTAAAAAATGGCAACAACATCCTCAAGGGAGTGTGTTCGGTAGCGCCCTGGTGCATATTTGACATTGGCTGACAGACTCCAAAGGAGACACCATGTACCGCAAAACACGCCCTTCCTTGCTGTGCCTGTTGCTGCTATTGCTCAGTCCCTTCGCCCATGCCCAGCTCACAGCCATCGTGGCCGTGGAGCCCACGGCCAAGAAGGCCGCGCACAGCATCCTGCGCAGCGCGTTCGAGTCAGGCCTGTCCAAGGCCGCCGGTCAAGCTGCCACCGTGGTCACCAGCGAAGACCTAGCCGATGTCATGCGCGCCACGCGCAGCGCGGGCTACGATGTTTTCATAGGCCCGGCCCAGGTGGCGGCCTCCGCGCTGCAGCGCGGGTACGAGCTGGTGGGCGCCACGCAGAAATCGGACCTGTACCTGCTCGTGGGCTCTGCCCAGGTGGCGAACGTGGCGGCGATGAAAGGCCAGCGCCTGTACCTGCCCCAGCAGGATTCGATCTACACCTACATGGCACGCGGCATGCTCAACGAAGCAGGCCTGTCGTTCCAGGATCTCAAGTCGGTACTGCACGAAAAGCACCCGCAGGCGGGGCTCAGCGCTTTGGTGCTCGGCAGCACCGATGCCACCGTGGTGCGGGCGGACGACTGGGCCGAATGGTCGGCCACCCACAAGGGCGACGCACGGGTGCTGGCGACCTCGCAGCCGGTACCGGGCGGCTTCTCGATCGCCGTGAAGAAGGATCTGCCTGCCGACGTCAAGGCACGCCTGGCCCAGTGGTTCGCCTCGGGCTCCGGGACCACAGGGCTGAGCCCGGTGGCCCTGCGCCCTGAAGCGCAGGAGTACCGCCGCGTGGCAGAGCTCGGACTCTTCACCCCCAACAGCCTGCCCGGCGTGAACCGCATCACCGCACGCGAGGCGCAAAAGCTGCAGGCGCAGGGGGCGGTGGTGGTCGATACACGCACCGAGAAGGAGTTCAAGGCCAAGCGTATCCGCGGCGCCGTCTTCGCGGCCTACGTGGAAAAAAGCCTCAAGGACGTGGCCTTCAACGCCACGCAGGATGACTTTCAGGCACTGGAGAAGGTGGACCGCAGCAAGCCCGTGATCTTTGCCTGCAACGGGGCCGAATGCTGGAAGTCCTACAAGGCGGCCAAGGTGGCGGCCAGCAAGGGCTACAAGACGGTGTACTGGTTGCGCGGCGGCCTGCCCGAGTGGGATGCCGACGGGCTTCCGACCGAAAGCAGCTGACCTGGGCGCCCAGGCGACCTGCCTTCAGGTGAAGACCGTGAGCACGCCCGTGTAGCCGTACAGATGGTGGTGCGCGATCTCTCCGCCCGCGAAGAAGCCGGTCAGCGGCACGTCGCCCAGCGCATGGCGCACGATCTGCAGCTCTGCGCTGGGCCCGCCGAAATGCGGACCCCCACGGCCTGAGCAGCTCACGTAGATGGCGCCGCGAATGCGCCGGCCGTGGTGCCCGGCGGCAGGGCCCTGCGCCGCCGTTCCGGGCGCCGGGGCCATGGCGCGGCCCGTGTGGTCCTGCGACTCCAGTGGCGCAGGCTCCAGTTCCTCGGGTTCCAGCTCTTCGCGGATCTCGGCGCAGATGCGCATCAGGTCGGCGCGCGCCGCCGCCACGTTGCGCTGGCAGAAGGCCAGGTGCATGCCGGGCTCCACCCGGTCGCCCAGGGCCACGCCCCGGCGCGCACCGTCCAGGCCCACGATGTGGCGCACGCGCGTATCGGTGCCGAAGTGGCCCGTGCGCTGCTGGCCCCGGGGCTGCTCTCCGGCATCCACCAGCCCGGCCAGCGTGGCGCGCACCTTGCGCAGCGCAGGCTGCGGATCGCCGTCGAGCGAGACCTCCAGCGTGTCGAGCAGCACGTCGAGCGCCGGCTCGCCGTCGAGCTGCAGCACCACGTTCTCATGCGCAGCGGTCACGCTGCGCAGCGGCCCCACGGGCTGGCAGCCCTGGGTGACGCGCGAAACCAGGGCCACCTCGGTGCCAAAGGCCACGCCCGACAGGCCGCCATCGAAGACACCGCTGGCACCGCCCTGCCCGGCAATATTGCCGTCACCGGCGACCGCGAACTGCACGCCCGCGCCCCGGCTGGCGCTCAGGCCGCCAAACAGGTAGCCGGTCTCGGTGCGCGCAGCCATTTCGGCCAGCAACTCGGCCAGCTCGGGCGTGTGGCCGTCGGCGTGCACCAGCGCCGTGTGGGCCACGAAGCCGCTGGCCGGTTGGCGCGGCAGCGGGGCCACGCCCGAGAACACGCGGTACTGGTCGGGCGATACGTCCAGCAGCATCACGGACAGTGCAGGCTCGTCGAAATACTCGGCATTGTTGGCGGCCACGCCCACGCCCACGGTGCCACTCCAGTCGGTCACGCCGGGCAATTCGCTGGCCAGGTGGTCGAGCAGGGCCTGGGCATCGCCCGCATAGTGGTCGGTGATGTAGAGCAGGCCCAGCGTGGGGGCACTCGCGTACTGGGGCAGCGCCATCTGCGCGCGCAGTTGCGCCAGCGCCAGGGCCGCAGCCATGCGCCACTGGGGGTGGGTCGCATGACCGGAGGGAAAGAGTGTCATGGTGTGTGTCTTCTCGCAGGCGGTTGCGCGGCGCCCACCCGCGCGGGACGCACAGGCCAGGGTCAGCCAGCGCTCTTGCGCGGCGCGCGCTTGGCCGCAGCCGCTGTCTTCTTCGCGGCCGGCCTGGCCTTGGCGGCGGGCTTGGCTACGGCCTTTTTGGCGGCGGGCTTGCGCTCGCCCGACATGCTCTTCATGCCCTTGGCGGCAAACTGGCTGGCCATGCCGGTGGCCGTCTTGATGGCCTCCTTGGCCAGGCCGGTGGCCATGTTCTTGGTGGTGTCGAGGGCGGTCTGCTTGGCCGCATCCTTCATGGCGTTGGCGGCGATCTGCTGGAACTGGCCGGTGAGCGCGCCCCACCACTGCAGCGGGTCCACCACGGAGGCGTCCGGTGCCGAGGCCGCGGGTTTGACCTTGCTGGCCTTGCCGGGCGCCTGCACCTCGGGCTCGGCCTGCACCTCAGGCTCTTCTTCCTTGGCGCGGCCGGTGACGCGGGCAGCCGCACCGGCGACGGCCCCGGCCGCACCACTCACCGTGTCAGCAGCCTTTTGCACGCCGCTCATCACCGTATCGGCAGTCTTCAGTTTGAAGGCATTGGCCACGTCCCCCATGCTGAAGTTCATGCCTTTCAGGGTGGCCAGGGTCATCTTCTGCACCTCCAGCGCCTGGATGGTGGCGGCCAGCGCGCGCGAGTTCTGCTCCAGCCAGAATTGCACGGCCTTGAGTTCGTCGATGCGCTTGTCCAGCTCTTCGACGCTGATGGTCGGTGCCACCCAGTTCGAGAGGTTGGGCAGTTGCGGAATGCTGGTCGACGCACCCTTGGCCAGGCTCTGCAGGAAATCGAAACCGGGGACGAATTTGCCGAAACTAAAGTTGGATGTGTCGCTCATGGCTGCTCCGCAAGAAGGGGGTTGGAACCTGTCTTGACAGCTTACCCCAATGAGTGGCGGCTGGCGATGGCCTGCACAGGCCCCTGGCTCAGTGTTTGTGCCCATGCGCCGGGGCTGCCGCGCCAGGCTGTGCACCCGGCGCGCTGGCCGCCACGGGCACGGTCAGCTCGAGTTTGCTTTCAACTCCCTTGGCGTCCTTGAACGTCAGCGTGAGGGGCACGGTGCTGTCCTTGGCCAGGGGGGCCTTGAGGTCCAGCAACATGACGTGAAAGCCACCGGGCTTGAGCTCCACGGCCTTGCCTGCGGGCAGATCGAGCACCGGTACGGCGCGCATGCGCATCACGTCGCCATCGAGCTTCATCTCATGCACCTCGGTCACGCCAGCGGCGGGGGATGAAGCGCTGACCAGGCGCGCGCCCTGCGGTGCCGTGAGCTTCATGAAGGCACCGGTGCCCTTCTGGCCTGGCACGCTGGCGCGGGCCCAGGCGCCCTCGACCTTCACGTCGGAAACCTGGGCCAGCGCGGGGGCGGCCAGCAGGGTGCACAGGGTGAGGCCGGCGAGGGTGCGGGAGAAAATCATGCAAAAGGCTCCTGGAGAACGGTGGCGGCGCGGATGGCGGGGCCAGGGCGGCCGCTCCTGAGAATTGAAGGGATTGCGCAGCAAGCGCGTGCTCCCTCATTGTAGGGAGGGCCCCCTGGCACGCCGCCGCGCGTCATCTGCGCGACGCGCCCGGCCCCGGCCAGCCCCTAGCATGGCGGCTGGCGCATACCAATGGCCCCCAAGGCAATACAGGAGACACCCCATGCTCACACTCTGCGGCTTTTCGGCCAGCAACTACTACAACAAGGTCAAGCTCGCGCTGCTGGAAAAGGGCGTGCCCTTCGAGGAGGAACTGGCCTGGGTCGGCGAGACCGACCGCAGCGCCAGCCCGCTGGGCAAGGTGCCCTACCTGCGCACCCCGGGCGGCACGCTGTGCGAGTCGGCCGTGATCGCCGACTACATCGAGTCGGCCTACCCCACGCATCCGCTGATCCCGGCCGACCCATTGGCCGCCGGCAAGGTGCGCGAGCTGATCACCTTCATGGAACTGCACCTGGAGCTGGTGGCGCGCAATCTGTACCCACAGGCCTTTTTCGGGGGCACGGTGAGCGAGGCCGCGCGCGAGAAGGTCGGCGCCCAACTCGCCAAGAACGTCGCCGCATTCGCCCAGCTCACGAAGTTCAGCCCCTTCATCGGCGGCAACACGTTCACGGCGGCCGATTGCGCGGCCATCGTGCACCTGCCCCTGGTGTCCTCGGCCACCAAGATCATCTACGGCCGCGACTTCTTGGCCGATCTGCCGGTGCGCGATTACCTGGCCCGCATGAATGAGCGCCCCCACGTCGCGCGCGTGAACGCCGACCGCAAGACCAACACCGCTGAAATGCTGGCCCGCCCCAAAGGCTGACGTCGCAAGGGGGTGCGCATCGGCTGCTATCCTGCGCCGATGCACAGTCTTTTCCACCTTGCCTTCAACGTCACCGACCTCGACGCAGCCCGCCGCTTCTACGGCGGCGTGCTGGGCTGCCGCGAAGGCCGCAGCACCGACACCTGGGTCGATTTCGACTTCTTCGGCCACCAGATCTCATTGCACTTGGGCACGCCGTTCGCCAGCGCCGCCACCGGCCATGTGGGCGAGCACTTGGTGCCCATGCCGCACTTCGGCGCCATCCTCGAATTGCCCGCCTGGAAGGCCGTGGCCGAGCGGCTGCGCGCGGCCGGCACGCCCTTCGTGCTCGCGCCCCAGGTGCGCTTCGAGGGCGAGCCCGGCGAGCAGTGGACGATGTTCTTCCGCGACCCGAGCGGCAACCCGATCGAGATGAAGGGTTTCAAATCCATGGAGCAGGTGTACGCCGCCTGAGAGGCTGAGCCGCCCCCTGCCCTGAAAAAATCGGGCGCAGGGGGTGGCCACCCACCCCCTGGCGCGCTTCAGCGCCGTTGCATCAGCGGCATGGTGCCCAGCGCGAACACCGAGTTGGGCACCCCCACCCCCGCCATGCGCGGCTTGGGCTTGCTCGTTGGTACGGCACGGGCACGCTGCTGCGGCTCGGCGGCATCCACCACCACGCCGCGTTCGATCTCCTGGGCCACCAGTTCCGCCAGGCTCACGGACTGCAGGTAGTCCATCACCCGGCTGTTGAAGGTGATCCACAGCTCACCCGTCATGGCCGTCATCTGCGCGGCCTGGCACTGGCCCAGCCCCTGGGTGTCATCGCCCTTGAGGTTCTCCACCGCCAGGATGATCTCGGCCACGGACACCTGCTCGGCGCGGCGCGCCAGGGTGTAGCCGCCGCCTGGGCCGCGCGTGCTGTCCACCAGCCCGGCGCGCCGCAACGCGCTGAACAGCTGCTCCAGGTAGGACAGCGAGGTGCCCTGGCGTGCACTGATAGTCGACAGTGCCACAGGACGCATCTGCTGGCGCAGTGCGAGATCGGTCATGGCCGACACGGCAAGTTGCCCTCGGGTAGTGATACGCATCTTTGACTCCTTGTGAACGTTGTATGGCCAGGGTTCGGTGCCCGAAGGGGCGTTCCGCGATCTGTCCATGAACGTACTGTAGGGATCTTGACACTTCGCGTATATTCGATTTATTGAGATTTTTACTTCGATTTTTGCGAAGTATCAAGGGGACGGCATGAACTTCAAGCACCTGCGCTACTTCTGGACCACGGCCAAGGCGGGCGGCATCATGCGCGCTGGCGAGCAGCTCAACACCACGCCGCAGACACTGTCGGGCCAGATCAAGCAGTTGGAGGAGTGGCTGGGCCATGACCTGTTCAGGAAGCGCGGCCGGGGGCTGGAGCTGACCAGCGAAGGCCGGGTGGCACTGGGCTATGCGGAGCAGATCTTTGCGCTGGGCGACGAGCTCGAAAAGTCCATCCGCCTGGCACGAGGGCAGTCGCGCCCGATCACCTTCCGGGTGGGCGTGGCAGATTCGGTGGCCAAGTCGGTTGCCTATCACCTGCTGGAGCCGGCGATGGGCCTGGCCGAGCAGGTGCACATGACCTGCCACGAAGGCAAGTTCCCCGAGCTGGTGGCGCAGCTGAGCCTGAACCGGCTGGACCTGGTGCTGGCCGACGAGCCGGTCTCCAAGAAGATCGGTGTCAAGGCCTTCAACCACGGCCTGGGCACCAGTTCCATGAGTTTCTTTTGCGCGCAGGCCCTGCGCAGCCAGTTGCAAGGCCCGTTCCCCAAGTGCCTGCACGGCGCGCCGATGCTGATCCAGGGGCCCATGTCCTCGGTGCGCCAACAGCTCGACCACTGGTTCAACAAGCACCAGCTGCAGCCACGCCTGGTGGGGGAGTTCGACGACAGCGCGCTGATGAACGCCTTTGGGCGCGAGGGCCGCGGGGTGTTCACCTCGCCCACGGTGCTGGAGGAGGAGACCCAGGCCCAGTTCGGGGTGGAGGTGATCGGCCGTTCCACCGAGCTGGTGGAGGAGTTCTTCGCGATCTCGGTGGAGCGGCGCATCAGCCACCCCTGTGTGGCCGCCATCACCAAGGCGGCGCGGTCCGACCTGTTTGCGGCATGACCGGGGCAGGTGCCGACGGCCCTGCCCCACCGATTCAGGCGGTCGTCACTTGCACCTGGCGTGCGTACGGCAGGGGCGCCACGGCGCCATAGCCCTGCACGGCCAGCGCGGCCGCGGCATTCGCATAACGTGCCGCCGCGAACACGTTGTCGCCCTGGGCCAGGCGGGCCAGCAGGTTGCCGCAGAAGCAATCGCCCGCGCCCGTGGCATCCACGGGATTAACGCGCAGGCCTGCGATCCGCTCCCTGCGCTGGCCGTTGCTGGCCAGTGCCCCCTCGGCCCCGAGCTTGAGCACCACGGTGGCCGCGCCCCGGGCATGGCCCCAGTCGACGATGGCGTCCGGGTCGGACAGGCCCGTCAGGGCCTGCATGTCCTCCAGGCTGGGCAGGAAGATGTCGCACAGCGCCACGGCCTGCGCGATGCAGGCCTGGGCCCGCGCCAGCGGCCAGAGCTTGAGGCGCAGGTTGGAGTCGAAGGCCACCAGCGTGCCGGCCTCGCGCGCCAGGCGCATGGCCTCGAAGGCGGTGTCGCAGGCCTGGGGCGAGATGGCCAGCGAAATGCCCGACAGGTGCAGAATGCGCGCGGCCTGCAGCACGGCGGTGGGCTCGCCGGCCAGCCATTGCGGCGACATGCGGCTCGCGGCCGAGCCCGCTCGCAGGTAGCTGAACTCGTGCCCGGCATCCCCGTGCGAGACGAAGTAGATGCCCGTGGGGTGTTCGCCATCGCCCTGCACCGCACGGGTGTCCACCCCCTCGGTACGCCACAGCGCGGTGAGCGCCTGGCCAAAGCTGTCCTGCCCGATGCGCGTGAGGTAGGCCACGCGCGCGCCGGCCCGCGCCGCCGCAATGGCGGCATTGCTGGTGTCGCCGCCGAAGCCGCGCAGGTACTGCGGCTGGCCGGGGTGGATCTGGTTGAACTCGACCATGGCCTCGCCCAGCGCGGCCAGGTCGAAGCTCCTGCCCTTGGAGGTGTTGGCGCGCTCAGGCACGGGGCTTGTAGGCGGTGACGTCGATCTCGACCTTGGCGTCGATCATGAGGCGCGACTCGACGGTGGAGCGTGCGGGCCGGTGCTCGCCGAAGCATTCCATGTAGACGCGGTTGAAGCTGCCGAAATCGCGCGCATCGGCCAGCCAGACGCTGACCTTGGCCACGTCGGCCAGGGTGCAGTCGGCCAGCGCCAGGGCATCCTTGACGCGCTGGAACACCTGACGCGTCTGCGCCTCGATGCCGCCGACGATGACCTGGCCCTGGTCGTCCGTGGGCACCTGGCCCGAGACGAAGACGAAGTCGCCGGCGCGCGTGGCGGGCGACAGGGGCCGCGCCTGGCGGTCGGAGGCGATGGGGGACTGGCCCAGCAGTTCTACATGGCTCATGCAAGCTCCTTGTGTAATGAATTTACATAAATCATCGAAAAAAACCCGTTTGACTTTCACAAACGAGTCATCTACGATTAAAAATGTAATGTTATTACTTATGGAGCCACGATGCAATCCTCATCCATCCGTGATCGGTTGACGCTCGCAGTGCCTGTGCAAACCGCACGGCGCCGTGTTCTTGGCCTGGCGGCAGCCACTGCCGCCATGGTCGTGGCCCTCGGCTCGGGCCTGCCGGCCCAGGCGGCCCCTGCCAAGGGGGGCGCCGCCAACCTGGCGATGGTCGGCGAGCCCCAGGGGCTGGACCCCATGGTCAGCACGGCCGACCTGGTCGGCACCATCATGCAGCACGTCTACGAGCCGCTGTACACCTTCGACGCGAACTGGGCCGTGGCGCCCATGCTGGCCGAAGGCCTGCCTACCGTGTCCAAGGACGGGCTGACCTACACCATCGCCCTGCGCAAGGAAGTGAAGCTGCACAACGGGCGCGACCTGAACGCCGACGACGTGGTGGCCTCGCTGCAGCGCTGGATGGAGCTGTCGCCGCGCGGCAAGGCCGTGGGCAAGGAGGTGGCCTCGCTCACCGCCAAGGGCCCGCTGTCGGTGGAGCTCACGCTCAAGGCGCCCTATGCACCGCTGCTGGCCCAGCTGGCGTTGCCCAGCGGCATGGCCGCCATCATGGCCAAGGAAAGCATTGCGCCGCAGCTCAAGGACTTCATCGGCACCGGCCCCTACAAGTTCAAGGAGCGCCGTCCCGACCAGTTCACAGTGCTGGTGCGCCATGACAGCTACAGCGCCCGCAAGGAGCCGCCGAGCGGCTATGCCGGCCGCCGCGAGGCCCTGCTCGACGAGCTGCGCTTCGTGCCCGTACCCAATGCCAACACCCGCGTGGAGGGCGCGCTGTCGGGCCAGTTCCAGTACGCCGACCTGCTGCCCGTGGAAGCGGCTGGCCGCATCGACAAGGGCGCGCCGGCCGTGGTGCCCATCGTGACCAAGAACTTCGGCTTCCCCTACATCGTCTTCAACACCAAGGAAGGCGTGCTCGCCGCGCAACCGCTGCGCCGCGCGGTGCAGACCGCCGTGGGTTCGGGCGAGCTGCTGGCCGCAGGCTTTGGCGACAACCGCTTCTTCGTGGTGGAGCCCAACTTCTTCCCCAAGGGCACGCCCTACTACTCGGACGCGGGTGGCAAGCTGTACAACGAGCGCAACCCGCAGGCCGCCAAGGACCAGGCGGCCAAGGCCGGCTACAACGGCCAGCCGGTGCGCATCATGGCCAGCCGCCAGTACGAGTTCCACTACAACATGGCGCTGGTGATGGCCGAGCAGCTCAAGAAGGCAGGCTTCAAGACCGAGCTGCAGGTGGTGGACTGGGCCACCCTGGTGCAGCGGCGCAACGACGCCAAGCTGTGGGACGTGTACTTCACGCACTCGGGCCTGTTCCCCGAGCCCATGCTCTCGCCGCCGCAGCTCGGTGAAGGCGCACCGGGCTGGTGGGACTCGCCGGCCAAGAAGGCCACGCTCACGGCCTTCAACCAGGAGACCAACATCGCCAAACGCGGCCCGCTGTGGGGCGCCGTGCAGCAGGTGGTGTACGACGAAGTGCCCTTCATCGAGGTGGGCAAGTTCAACGGCCTCTCGGCGCGCTCGGCCAAGCTCGAGGGCTACACGCCGGCGATCTGGCCGTTCTTCTGGAACACGGGCCTGGCCAAGTAAGCCCACCGCACAAGGTTCGTTGCCATGCGTTTTCTGATGACCCGCCTAGGCGGTGCCCTGGTGGTGCTGGCCCTCGTCGCGGTGCTGGTGTTCGCGCTCACGCGCCTGGCCTCGGGCGACCCGGTGGCGCTGCTGCTGGGCGACCAGGCCACGGCCGAGGACATCGCCGCAGCGCGCGTGCAGTACGGGCTCGACAAGCCCCTGCCCACGCAGTTCGTGCTGTGGATCGGCGAGTTGCTGCAGGGCAACCTGGGGCAGTCGATCTTCCTGCAGCGCCCGGTGGCGCAGGCACTGCTCGAACGGGCCGAGCCTACGCTGTTCCTGGCGCTGTTCGCCGTGGGCATCGCCGCACTCATCGGCATCCCCTGCGGCATGGCCGCGGCCATCTGGCGCGGCAGCCCCGGTGACCAGGCGCTGAGCGGCGTGGCCATGCTCGGGGCCAGTGTGCCCAGCTTCTGGCTCGGGCTGATCCTGATCCAGCTGTTCGCGGTCAAGCTCGGCTGGTTCCCGGCCTCGGGCTATGGAAATCCGGAGTCGCCGCTTGCGGAAAGATTGACCCACCTGCTGTTGCCGGCGCTGGTGCTGGGCCTGCTGAACTCGGCACTGATCATCCGCTTCACGCGCGCCTCGATGCTCGACATCCTGGGCGAGGACTATGTGCGCACCGCGCGCGCCAAGGGCCTGGCCGAGGGCACGGTGATGGTCAAGCACGTGCTGCGCAATGCGCTGGTGCCGATCATCACGGTGCTGGGCCTGACACTGGCGCTGATGATCGGCGGCACCGTGGTGACCGAAACCGTGTTCAACCTGCCCGGGGTGGGCAACCTGGTGGTGCGCGCCGTGCTGCGCCGCGACTACCCGGTGATCCAGGGCACGCTGCTGGTGATCGCGGCGATCTACGTGTTCATCAACCTGGCCATCGACTTTTTGTACACGCTGGTCGATCCACGCATCCGGCTGGAGGGCCAATGACATGCTGCAACGCCTGATCCGCAATCTCACGGACTACTGGCTGCCACTGGCACGCCGCCTGTTCTCGCGCAAGGTGGTGCTGGCCTCGGCCATCCTGCTGGCGCTGGTGGTGGCCGTGGCCACCGTGTTCCCATGGGTGTCGGATGCCGACCCCAACGCCATCTCGATCAGCGAGCGCCTGAACGCGCCCTCGGCCGCGCACTGGGCCGGCACCGACGAGCTGGGCCGCGACGTGATGCTGCGCATCGTGCATGGCGCGCGCTATTCGCTGCTGATCGGCGGGCTCACCGCCGCGGGCGCCGTGCTGTTCGGCACGCTGCTGGGCATGTTCGCGGGTTTCTTTCGCCGGCTGGACGCGCCGCTGATGCGCGTGGTGGACGCGATGATGTCCTTCCCCGACATCCTGCTGGGCATCGCCCTGGTGTCCATCCTGGGTGCCTCGCTGTGGAACGTGATGCTGGCGCTGGTGATCGTCTACACGCCGCGCGTGGCGCGGGTGGTGCGCGCCAGCACGCTGGTGCTGCGCGAGCTGCTGTTCGTCGATGCAGCACGCGCCCTGGGCGTGCGCACGCCACTCATCTTGCTGCGGCACATCCTGCCCAATCTGGTCTCGCCCATCCTGGTTCAGGTGACCTTCATCTTCGCCTACGCCATCCTGGCTGAGGCGGGCCTGTCCTTCCTGGGCGTGGGCGTGCCGCCGGACATCCCCACCTGGGGCACCATGATCGCGGGCAGCCTGGAGTCGGCCGACCGCGCGTTCTGGACCATTCTTTACCCGGGCCTGGCCATCGTGCTCACCGCCCTGTCGCTGCAGATGCTGGGCGACGGCGTGCGCGACCTGCTCGACCCCAAGCTCAAGAAAGCCTCGTGAGCCCCGCTTTCGCCCCACCCACGCAAGCGCCCGTCCGCGGGCGCGCTACGAAGGTATCTTCATGACCACCCCCACGGCTGCCATGGCCGCTCCGCGGCTCGAAGTGCAGGGCTTGTCCACCTCGTTCGCCACCGACGCCGGCCGCATCCAGAGCGTGGCCGATGTGTCCTTTGCCATCCACCCCGGCCAGACGCTGGCGCTGGTCGGTGAATCGGGCTCGGGCAAGTCGGTCACCAGCCTCACGCTGATGGGCCTGCACGCCAAGACCTCGCAGGCGCAGGTGACCGGCCAGGCCTGGTTCACCCGGCGCGATGGCCGGCGCGTGGACCTGCTGGCCCTGCCCGAGGCCGAGCGCCGGGCGCTGCGCGGCAACGAGATGGCCATGGTCTTCCAGGAGCCCATGACCAGCCTGAACCCGGTGCTCACCGTGGGCGAGCAGATCTTCGAATCGGTGCGCCTGCACCTCAAGCTCGACCGCAAGGCCGCCATGGCCCACGCCCAGCGCATGCTGGAGCTGGTGGAGATACCGGCCGCGAAGCAGCGCGTGCACGAATACCCGCACCAGCTGTCGGGCGGCATGCGCCAGCGCGTGATGATTGCGCTGGCCATGGCCTGCAGCCCGACGCTGCTGATCGCCGACGAGCCCACCACCGCGCTGGACGTGACCATCCAGGCGCAGATCCTCGCGCTCATGGGCCGGCTGCAGAAGGAGACGGGCATGAGCATGCTGTTCGTCACGCACAACCTGGGCGTGGTGGCGCAGTACGCCGATGCGGTGGCGGTGATGTATGCGGGGCGCATCGTCGAGTCGGCCCCCGTGCACGACCTGTTCGCACAGCCCGAGCACCCCTACACGTGCGGCCTGCTGGCCTGCCTGCCCGGCGTGGCCCGGCGCCATGCCGTGGCGGTGGCCGGGCAGCGCCCACGCCTGGTGGCCATTCCGGGCCAGGTGTCGAGCCCGCTCACACCGCCACCGGGCTGCGCCTTCGCGCCGCGCTGCGAGCGCCGCATTGCGGCCTGCGATGCGCGCATGCCGGCCCTGTCCGACGAGGGCAGCGCAGGCGGCAGCCGCCGGGTGCGCTGCATCCGCGTGAATGAGCAGCCCATTGAAGAGGTGGCAGCATGAACGCCGCGTCCATGGCTCCGACCCCGGGCGACAACCTCATCGAAGTGCGCGGCCTGCGCAAGTACTTTGGCACCGGCCCGCACCCGGTGCGCGCGGTGGACGATGTGAGCTTTGCCATCCGCCGCGGCGAAACACTGGGCCTGGTGGGCGAGTCGGGCTCGGGCAAGAGCACCATCGGCCGCCTGCTCACCCGCCTGGTGGACCCCACGGCGGGCCAGATGCTGTACCACGGCGAGGGCGCGAGTGGGCAGGACCTGGCCGGAATGAGCCAGGGCCAGTTCCGCCCGCTGCGCTCGAAGATCCAGATCATCTTCCAGGACCCGTACGCCAGCCTGAACCCGCGCATGCGCATTCGCGAGGTGCTGGGCGAGGCGCTCGATACGCACAAACAGGCGCGCGGTGCGGCACGCCTGCCGCGCATCCACGAGCTGCTCACGCAGGTGGGCCTCAGGCCCGAGCATGCGGAGCGCTTTCCGCACGAGTTCTCGGGCGGGCAGCGCCAGCGCATCGGCATTGCGCGCGCGCTGGCCGTGCAGCCGAACTTCATCGTGGCGGACGAGCCGCTGTCGGCACTCGACGTGTCGATCCAGGCCCAGGTGGTGAACCTGCTGGGCGACCTCAAGGAGCAGCTGGGCCTGACCTTGCTGTTCATCTCGCACGACCTCGATGTGGTGGAGTACCTGTGCGACCGCGTGGTGGTGCTCTACCTGGGCCGGGTGATGGAGATCGCGCCCACCAGCGCGCTGTATGCGCAGCCCGCGCATCCCTACACGCGCGCCCTGCTCGCGGCCGCGCCCATCCCCGACCCCGCGCAGCGGCGTACCATCCCCCTGCTGCAGGGCGACCTGCCCAGCCCCGCCAATCCGCCCTCGGGCTGCGTGTTCCGCACACGCTGCCCGCATGCGGTGGCCGAATGCGCCAGCGCCGACATGGCCCTGCGCCCCGTGGGGGCGGACCACTGGAAGGCCTGCTGGCGCGACGACATCTGACCGGCGCAGCCCCGCTGCGCCCCACCAACATGACGAAACCACATGACCACCACCACTGACTTCACGCTGGACGCCACCAGCAAGAGCTTTCCCATCGCGGCAGCGCCCTGCCGCGCCAGCGAGATCGGCGCACGCGGCTGGAACGTGCTGGCCGACGACCTGGCGTTCCCCCTGGCGGTGCTCCGCCGCACGGCGCTGGCGCACAACCTGGCCTGGATGCAGGACTTCGCGCAGCGCAAAGGCATCGCCCTGGCACCGCACGGCAAGACCACCATGTCGCCCCAGCTCTTCGCACAGCAGCTGGCGGCCGGCGCCTGGGGCCTGACCTTCGCCACGGCCTTCCAGGTCGCGGTGGGGGTGGAGGCCGGTGCGCGCCGCGCCATCATCGCCAACCAGGTGGTCTGCGATGCCGACCTGGACGCGCTCGACGCGCTGCTGGCCCGCCATGCCGACCTCACCGTGTGGTTCCTCGTCGATTCGCTCGCGCAGCTCACGCTGGTCGAGGACTGGAAGCAGCGCCGTGGCAGTGCCCGCGTGTTCAACGTGCTGCTGGAGATGGGCATCCCCGGCCAGCGCACGGGCTGCCGCACGCTGGACGAGGCACTGGCGCTGGCGCGCGCGCTGGCGGCGTCGAAGGCCGTGCAGTTCGACGGCATCGAATGCTATGAAGGCGGCGTGGCGCGCTGCGACAACGAGCACGACGCCCGCGAAGTGACCGCCCTGGTGCGCCGCGTGATGGACGTGGCGCGGGCCTGCGACACCGAGCACCTGTTCGCACGCGACCGCATCCTGCTCACGGCCGGCGGCTCGGCCGTGTTCGACCTGGTGGTGCCGCTGCTGCAGGCCCAGGGCCTGTCGCGCCCGGTGGAAGGCGTGCTGCGCTCGGGCTGCTATGTGACGCACGACCATGGCAACTACGCGCGCTTTCTGAAGAACGTGGAGCAGCGCGAAGGGCTCGACGCCTCGCTGCGCCCGGCGCTCACGGTCTGGGCCATGGTGCAGTCGGTGCCCGAGCCGGGCCTTGCCCTGCTGACCTGCGGGCGCCGCGACATCTCCTACGACCTGGAGATGCCCATCCCCGTGCAACTGGCGCGGCGTGGCGAGCGCACGGCAGCTGCCGTGCCCGCCGGCTGGAGCGTGAGCGCACTCAACGACCAGCATGCCTACCTGCGCTTCGATGCCGCAGCGGGCGTAGGCAGCGCGCCCCAGGTGGGAGACCGCGTGGCGCTGGGCATTTCGCACCCCTGCACCACCTTCGACAAATGGCGCTGGATGCCGCTGGTAGAAGACGATGGCGCCATCACGGGTGCCATCAGCACGCGGTTCTGAGGCCGGAGAAGCGCATGAACAGCAGCCTGCCTCCGTCACCATCGTCCACCGTGCCGCCCAGCCCCACGCCCGGACTGCTGCAGCAGTTGCGCGAACGGCAGGACAGCCTGCCCGAAGCGCAGCGCAGCGTGGTACGCGCCGTGCTCGAAGACCCGCGCGCCGCCGTGGCAGCCACGGTGGAGCAACTGGCACAGCAGGCCGGCGTGTCCATGCCGACCATCGTGCGCACCTGCCGCAGCTTTGGCTACGACTCGGTGCGCGAGTTCATGCTGGCGCTGGCGCAGGACCTGGCGGTCTCGGGCTCGTACCTGCACCGCAGCGTGCTGGCCGAAGACTCGGCGCAGGATGTCTCCAGCAAGATCATCCACGCGGCCGTCGCCTCGCTGACCGAGCTGGGCCGGCGCATCGACGTGGAGGTGATCGACCAGGTGGCCGCCAGGCTCGCCAAGGCGCGGCGCATCGATTGCTATTCGGTAGGTGCGGCGTCGACCTTCACGGCCAGCGAGCTGCAGAGCCGGCTGTTCCGCCTGGGCCTTACGGCCAACGCGATCTTCGACGCGCACCAGCAACTGGTCTCCGCCAGCACGCTGGGGCCGGAGGGCGTGGCCTTCGTGGTCTCGCACGTGGGGCGCATGCCCTACACGGTGGAGGCAGCCCGCTTTGCGCGCTCGCAGGGCGCCACCGTGATCGCCCTGACCCAGCCAGGCACGCCGCTGGCAGAAACGGCCGACCTGGTGCTGGCCGTGTCGGTGCCGCAGGACGCGGTGATGCGCGTGGGCACCGAGGCCTACCTGGCGCACCTGGTGGTGATCGAGATCCTGATGGTGCGCCTGGCGCAGCAGCTGGGACCGGTGGCCACGCGCGGCCTGCAGCAGTTCAAGCAGCTTTTGCACAAACACGGATTCGACAGCGCCGAGTATTCGGGCGCCATGGACCCCGGCCCGGGCCTGCACAAGCCGGGCCAGAAAGACAATTGATGGCAGCAACGCAAGCGACCCTGCTGAAGAACGGAACCATCATCGACGGCACCGACCGCCCCGGATGGGTGGGCGACCTGCTGCTGGCGGGCGAGCGCATCCTGGCCCTGGCCGCTCCCGGCGCCATCGACCCCGCCTTGTTCGCCGGCATGGCCGTCGAGACCATCGACTGCACGGATCGCGTGATCGCGCCCGGTTTCATCGACGTGCACACGCACGACGACGCCGCCGCCATCGACGCGCCCGACATGCTGCCCAAGCTGTCGCAGGGCGTGACCACCGTTATCGTGGGCAACTGCGGCATCTCGCTGGCGCCCATGGTGACCGATGCGCCGGCGGCGCCGCTGTCGCTGCTGGGCAAGCACCAGTTCCGCCACGCCAGCATGGCCGCCTATGCGCGCGCCGTGGATGCCGCGCAGCCCGGCGTTAACGTGGCGGCGCTGCTGGGCCACACGGCGCTGCGCATGCGCCACCTGCCCGAGCTGGGCCGCTCCGCCACGGCCAGCGAGCGCGCCGCCATGGCAGCCGACATGCAGGAGGCCATGGACGCCGGCGCACTGGGCCTGTCGTCCGGCGTGTTCTACAAGGAGGCCTATGCGGCCGACATCACCGAGCTGACCGAGCTGGCCAGCGTGGCCGCGCGCAACGGCGGCGTCTACGCCACCCATATCCGCGATGAGCTCGCAGGCATTCTGCCGGCGCTGCAGGAGGCTGCGCTCACGGCGCGGCAGGCCGGCCTGCCGCTGGTGCTGTCGCATCACAAGTGCGCAGGGGCCGCCAACTGGGGCCGCACGCGCGAGACGCTGCCGCTGATCGAGTCGCTGGCCCAGGGCCAGCCCATCAGCCTGGACGTGTACCCCTACACCGCCGGCTCCACGGTGCTGCGCACCGATCTGGTGGACGGTGTGATCGACATTCTGATCACCGGCAGCCAGCCCCACCCGGAGATGGTGGGCCGCTACCTCAAGGATATCGCCCGCGAATGGGATGTGAGCGAGCAGGCGGCGTGCGACCGGCTGCAGCCCGGCGGCGCCTGCTACTTCCAGATGCGCGAAGACGATGTGGAGCGTGTGATCACCCACCCGCTGGCCATGATCGGATCGGACGGGCTGCCGCATGACGAGCGCCCGCACCCCCGCCTGTGGGGCGCTTTTCCGCGCGTACTGGCCTGCTACTGGCGCGAAAAAGGACTGCTGCGTCTGGAAGAGGCCATCCACAAGATGACCGGCCTGTCGGCCCAGCGCTTTCGCATCGGCGAGCGCGGGCGCCTGGCAGCCGGCTGCATGGCCGACGTGGTGGTGTTCGACCCGCTGCGTGTGCGCGATACCGCCAGCTACGAGCAACCCGTGCAGTTCAGCGAGGGCATCGAGCAGGTATGGGTGAACGGCGTGCTGAGCTATACCGCTGCCGGCCGGGCTACCGGCGCGCGCGCCGGGCGCTTCATCCGCCGGCAGGCAACGGCCTGACCCGGGCCGGCGGCCAGGAGGTGCCGGACAGCATCTCTTGGCCCCGCCCGGCCCGCCTCGACTGAGAATTGGTTCTCAATAGTATGATTCGCATCCACCATGCGGATCTCGCGCCCCCTCCTCTGGCTTTTGCTGCTCACGCTGTGCCTGCACCTGACGGCAGGCATGGGCCTGCACGCCGCAGAGCACCTGGGGAGCCAGCGCGCGGCGGTAGCGCAGGCCATGGCGTCCGACGAAGACAGCGAGGCTGGGCAGCCCGGCAAGACCTCTGTCGAGGCAGGTGTGTGCGCCTGGTGCCTGGCCCACGCCCAGCAGGCGGCCGACCTGGCCACGGCCCCGCCCGTGCATGGCGCTGCGCAGGTCTGGGCCCGGGTGCGGCCGGTGCCGGATGCGGTGGCCTTCATCCCGCATCCCGGCCATTGGCCGTTCGCGTCACGCGACCCTCCCACCGCGCAGGCCTGACCCTGCGCACTGCGTTGGGCTGAACGTCCCTTCCTCACCGACCTTGCGGTTGCCGCAGGCCGGTGCATCTCTTCCTGGTCCGCGCCACCGCGTTTCCGCGCCTGCACGCAGCAGCCATGCGCGCGAGACCCTGCCCCTTCGAATGCCTTTCATGACCACCGCCACGCTTCGCACGGGTATTTCCGTGCCCGTTTCCCTCCACCTGCGCCCCCACCCTTTGGCATGGGCCATTGCTTGCGCGCTGGTTGCTCCGGTCTTCGCGCAGACTGCACCGCCCCCCGTGGCCCAGGCGCCTGGGCAGCTGTCCACCATCGAGATCGTGGGCCGCACCGAGTCCGGGGCCTACCACGCCGATGAAGCGGCCGGAGCCAAGTCGGACCTGCCGCTGCGCGAGCTGCCACAGTCGGTGCGCATCGTGACGCGCCAGGCCATCGACGACCTGGGCGCCACCAAGCTCGACGACGTGCTCGACTATGTCGGCGGCGTATCGCGGCAGAACAACTTTGGCGGGCTGTGGGACAACATCGCCATCCGCGGCCTGCCGGGCAACGAGAACACCGGCATGGCCACGCTGCTCAACGGCTTCCCGTCCAACCGCGGCTTCAACGCACCGCGAGACCTGGCGGGGGTGGAACGCATCGAGTTCCTCAAGGGCACTGCTGCCGCCCTGTACGGCAGCAGCGAGCCGGGCGGCACGCTCAACATCGTCTCCAAGCGCCCGCTGTGGAAGGCGGCCCACTCCGTGGAAGGCTACGTGGGCAGCCATGGGCTCAAGCGTGGCGCCTTCGACAGCACGGGTCCCATCGGCGAGAACTTCGCCTACCGCCTCAACGTGGCGGTGGAAGACCGTGACAGCTTTCGCGACCATGTGACGGCGCGGCGCGAAGTGGTGGCGCCCGCCTTCACCTGGAAGCTGGGCCGCGACACAGTGCTGGAATATGCCGGTGAGGTGCTGCGCCAGGCCACGCCCCTAGACCGCGGCGTGGTCGCGGTGAACAACCAGCTGGGCGCCATTCCCCGCAACCGCTTCCTGGGCGAACCGGCAGACGGCAAGGTGACGGTGGAGAACCAGACGCACCAGTTCATCCTGTCGCATGAATGGAATCCCACCTGGCGCAGCCGGTTCGGCCTGTCGTACCGCGAGACTTCGGTGAATGGTTTCTCCACCGAAGCCACCGCCTTGCAGGCCAATGGCAGTCTGACGCGGCAGCGCCGCTTTCGCGATTTCGAATCTGACGATATTGCGCTCCAGGCAGAGTTGCAAGGCAACCTGAAAACAGGGGCCATCGAGCACGAACTGCTGCTGGGGGTGGAGAGCTTTCGCTTCCACATGGATTCGCTGATGCTGAGGGCGAACCCGACCACCACGGCGCCGTATGCGACCAACATCTACAACCCGGTCTATGGCCAGGCCCAACCCACCCCGACGGCCAACACCGACACGCTGGAGCACCAGCGCAATACGGCGTTCTATCTGCAGGATGCGATCAGGCTGGCGCCCGACTGGCGGCTGGTGGCGGGCGTGCGCATGGACAACTACCGCCAGTCCCTGGAGAACCGCCGGACCCGCGCCACGGCCAGCCAGGAACCCTCTTCCACCTCGCCGCGTGTCGGCCTGAGCTGGTTGCCAACACCCCAGTGGACGGTCTATGCCAATGCGGGCCGCTCCTTCCGCCCGAACGTCGGCTCGGACGTGGCGACCCGTGCATTCGAACCGGAGACGGGCCGGGCGCTGGAACTGGGCACCAAGTGGGAAAGCGCGGACAAGCGCATGGGCGCCACTGCGGCGCTGTTCGATATCCGCAAGCGCAACGTGCTCACGGCCGACCCACTGAACAGCGGCTTTTCGTCCGCTGCTGGCGAGATCCGCAGCCGGGGTCTGGAATTTGACCTGGCGGGCCAGGTGACGACGCACTGGCGGGTCAACGCGAGCATGGTGTTCAACGACGTGGAGATCACCAAGGACAACACCCTGGAAGTGGGTGGCCGCCTGCTCAACGTGCCCAAGGTCAACGGCAGCGTGCTGGCGGTGTACGAGAACATGCTGGGCAATGGGCAGCGCTACGGCGTGGGCGGCGGCGTTACCCACGTGGGCCAGCGCCTGGGCCAGGCGCGCACGCAAGGCGAGGCCACCGCAGGCACGCCGGCCTTCGACCTGCCCGCCTACACCACGGCCAAGCTGGTCGCGTACTGGCGCCTGTCGCCCACGCTGCGGCTGACGCTGGACGTGGACAACCTTTTTGACAAGACCTACTACACCAGCTCCTACAGCCGCGTGTGGGTGACCCCGGGCACAGCCCGCACGGTCACCATGGGCCTGCAGGCGAAGTTCTGAACACGATGGGCATGACGACCATGGCAGACCACCATCTCCCAGAACCTGTACTGCAGGCCCGCGCCGTCACGGCCGGCTACGGCGGCCGCACCATCCTGCAGGGCTTGGACCTGCAGGTGAACCGGGGTGAAATCTACGCCCTGCTGGGCTCCAACGGTGCGGGCAAGACGACCACGCTGAGCCTGTTCCTGGGCTTTCTTGCGCCCACTGCGGGCAGCCTGCGCGTGCACGGCACCGACCCGGTGGCCGACCCGGACGGGGCACGCAGGCAACTGGCCTATATCCCCGAGAACGTCGCACTCTACGAGCACCTGAGCGCGCGCGAGAACGTGGCCTACCTGCTGGACCTGGCGGGCCAACCCGAGGGCGCGCAGGCCATTGACCAGGCACTGCGGGCCGCCGGGCTCGCCGCTGCGGCCCACAGCCAGCGCGTGGCGGGTTTTTCCAAAGGCATGCGCCAGAAGGTGGCGATTGCACTGGCACTGGCACGCAAGGTGCCGGCACTGCTGCTGGACGAGCCCACCTCGGGCCTGGACCCGCAGGCCACTGCCGAGTTCAACCGGTTGCTGGCGCTGCTGCGCTCGCAGGGCGTGGCGGTGCTGATGGTGACGCACGACCTGCTGAGCGCCGCCGACGTGGCCGACCGCATCGGCTTCATCGATGCCGGGCGCCTGGTCGAGGAAGTGGCGGCCAGTGGCGACGAGCGCTTTGACGTGCGCGCCCTGCACCGGCGCTACGCCACGCCGGGAGCCACGGCATGAGCCGCGCCGTCACCCGCATCGCGCGCGAGGAGTGGCGCCTGATGCTGCGCGACCGCGTGGCCGTGCTGGGCCTGGCGCTGCTCACCGTGCTGACCCTGGTGGCCTCGCTCACGGCCTGGGAATCGCGCCGCGCAGCCGATGCCGAGCGCGCCCGCTACCAGGCGCAGGCCAACCAGGAGTTCGAGGCCCAGCCCGACCGCCACCCGCACCGCATGGTGCACTACGGACACTTCGTGTTCCGGCCGCTGAACCCGCTGGCGGCATTCGACGCGGGCATCGATGTCTACACCGGGCACACGCTGTTCCTGGAGGGTCACCGCCAGAACAGCGCCAACTTCGGCGATGTGCGCCAGTCGTCCCTGCTGCTGCGCTTCGGCCAGCTCACGCCGGCCTTCGTGCTGCAGGTGCTGGCGCCGCTGCTGCTGGTGTTCCTCGGGCACGCATCCCTGGCACGCGAGCGCGAGTCGGGCACCTTGCGCATCTTGCTGGCGCAGGGCGTGCGGCCGGGCCAGATTGTGCGCGGCAAGCTGCTGGCACTGGCCGGCGCGGCGGCCCTGGCCCTGCTGCCCGCCGCTCTGGCGCTGGTCTGGATGGGTGCGCTCTCGCAGCCCTTGCGCTCGGCAGCGCTGTTGGCGGGCCATGCGCTCTGGCTGCTGCTGTGGGCGCTGGCGGTGGTGGGGCTTTCCGCGCTGTTTGCGCGGCGGCGCGATGCCTTGCTGTGCCTGCTCGCCCTGTGGACGGTCACCGTGATCCTGGTGCCGCGGCTGGCGGCCGATACGGCCGCCTATGCCCACGGGCTGCCCACTCGCCTGGAGAGCGACATTGCCGTGGCGCGCGACCTCGCCGCCATGGGTGACAGCCACAACCCCGACGATCCGTACTTCGCGGGCTTCCGCCAAAAGGTGCTGGCGCAGTATGGCGTCGCCAGGGTCGAGGACCTGCCCGTCAACTACAAGGGCCTGCTCGGCATGGAAGGCGAACGCATGACCAGTGAGCTCTTCAACCGCTATGCCGCCGATTCCTTCGACCAGCAGGGGCGGCAGAGCGCCTGGATGGACCGGGCCGGCCTGATCAGCCCACTGCTGGCCCTGCGGCGTTTGTCGATGGCCACGGCGGGCACCGACCTGGCCAGCTACCGGCGCTTTCTGGAGCAGGGGGAGCACTACCGCTACACGCTGATCCAGTCGCTCAACCGCCTGCAGGCGCAGAAGATCCGCTATGCCGATGACCGCAACCCCACCCGGCAGAACCGCGTGGACCGCACGCACTGGCACGACATTGCGCATTTCCAGTACCTGCCGGCCACACCGGCGGCCGTGTTGCAGTCGGTGCTGCCGGCCGCAGCCACGCTGCTGGCCTGGCTGGCAGCACTGCTGGCGCTGCTGGCCTTCAGCGCGCGGCGCCTGGGCAGGAGCACCCGATGATGCGCTGGCTTGCCCATGAATGGCGGCTGGTCTGCCGCTCACGCCTGTGCCTGTGGGCCCTGGTGCTGCTGTGCCTGCTGTCCGCCGTGTCCCTGGTATCGGGCGCGCGCGAGATGGCCCGCCAGCAGGCCCACATCGCACGCCTGGCTGCGCTGCACGAGCGGGACGTGCAGGCCGTGGCCAGCCGCTTTGCCAAAGGCGGCGATGCGGGTTACGCGGCCTACTACACGTTCTACGACACGCAGGACCCGCCTTCGAGCGCCGCCTTCCTGGCCCTGGGCCTGCGCGACGTGGCGCCCTATGTGCTGCGCGTGCGCGCCCTGGGGCTGCAGGCCCAGCTGTACGAGGGGGAAACCTTCAACCCCGAACTCGCGCTCGCAGGGCGTTTCGACTTCGCCTTCGTGCTGATCTACCTGGCGCCGCTGTTCATCATTGCGCTGCTGCATGACCTGGTGTCGGGCGAGCGCCAGTCGGGCCGATTGCGCATGCTGCTGGCCATGCCGGGGGCGGGTACGCGGCTGTGGCTGCGCCGCGCCGGCCTGCGCACGGCGCTGGCCATCGCCAGCCTGGCCCTGCCGCTGCTGGCAGCCGCAGCCGTGCTGCCCATCGGCATGGCGGCCCTGGCAGGAGCGCTGGCCGTGGTGGTGGTCTACGCGGTCTTCTGGGGCACCGTGTGCGTGCTGGTGGCCGTCCGGCCCTGGAGCTCCACCGCGCATGCCACCGCGCTGATGGGCTGTTGGGTGGTGCTCACCCTGGTGCTGCCCACGCTGGCGCAGATGGCCATCACGCGCAACATTCCCGTGGGCCAGGGCGTGGACCTGATGCTCGCGCAGCGCCAGAATGTGCACGACGCCTGGGACCAGCCGCGCGATGCCACGATGCAGAGGTTCTTCAAGACCCACCCCGAATGGAAGGACACGGCCGCCCTGCCGGTGCAGTTCCACTGGAAGTGGTACTACGCTTTCCAGCAACTGGGCGACGAGAGCGTGGCCAGCGAGGTCAGTGCCTACCGCAGCGGGCTCGCGCTCCGCCAGCATTGGACGGAGCGCCTGGGCTGGCTGCTGCCCGGTGTGGCGGCCCAGGGCGCACTGCACGGACTGGCGCGCAGCGACCTGCCGGCCCAACTGCGCTACCAGGAGCGCATCGTGGCCTTCCATCGGGAAATGCGGGAGTTCTACTACCCCTATGTCTTCAACGAGCGCCCTTTCGGCCCAGAAGACTTTGCCCGCCGGCCCCGGTTCTCGGCAGTGGAGCTGGCACCTTCACTGCCGCTGGCGCCGCTGGTGGCCATGCTGGTCTGGGTTCTCTGCCTGGGTGGCCTGTGTGCGCGCGCATTGAAGCGGGTACAGGCATCGGCGTGAACACCGGCGGGGCGGCTTTGCACGCGCTGCAAAGCCGCTTCCCGCGGGCCGCCGTGTCCGAAAACAGGGCCGAAAACTATATTGGAGGCACCAACAACCCGCCACCACTGACCAGGAGTTTTCCACCATGCCCATCATCAACGTCAAGGTCTCTGCCGAACGCTCGGCCGCCCTTTCGCAGCGCATCTCGGACACGCTGCTCGAATTGACCACCCGCATCCTGGGCAAGAACCCCAAGATCACGGCGGTCACCGTCTCCTACGTGCATCCCGAGGACTGGGTCGTGGGCGGCAGCAGCCTCGCAGCACAGGGCAAGCGCAGCGTGTACCTGGACATCAAGGTGGTCGACGAGACCAACACCAAGGCCGAGAAGGCGCGCTACATCGCCGAAGTGTTCGCCGCATTCCAGGGGCTGCTGGGCGAATTGCACGAAGAAAGCTACATCTACGTGCAGGACGTGCGCGCCACGGCCTATGGCTATGGCGGCAAGACGCAGGAGTTTCGGCACCAGCATCCCCAGTGACCGCCTGCGGACGGCGAGCCAGGGGGCTTTCAAGGATGGAAGCCCCGACAAAACCGGCCCAGAAACAAAAAAGCCCACTATCAAGTGGGCTTTTTTGATGCGGCTAACCGCTATATTGGTTGCGGGAGGAGGATTTGAACCTCCGACCTTTGGGTTATGAGCCCAACGAGCTACCAGACTGCTCCATCCCGCGGCAAGATTGAATTATATACCTTATTCTGCGGCTACGGCCGAAGAATTTTCAGTTTTTTCATCGCCACGGTCGACCAATTCAACCAGGGCCATGGGCGCATTGTCGCCAACGCGGAAACCCATCTTCAGGATGCGGGTGTAACCACCGGGACGCGCGTTGAAGCGGGGGCCCAGGTCGTTGAACAGCTTGGTGACGCTGTCACGGTCGCGCAGGCGGTTGAAAGCCAGGCGGCGGTTGGCGACGGTGTCGACCTTGGCCAGGGTGATCATGGGCTCGATCACGCGGCGCAGTTCCTTGGCCTTGGGAACGGTGGTCTTGATGACTTCGTGCTCGATGATCGAGTTCATCATGTTCTGCAGCATCGCAAGGCGGTGCGAGCTGGTGCGATTGAGTTTGCGGAGTCCGTGTCCGTGGCGCATGGTGCTTTCCTTCTACTGTCTATGTAATTAAATCGGGCAGCCGTATCAGGTACTGCGCGAGGCACTGTTGTTCCCTCGGGGGGAACGAAAAGTCCCCCTTACGGCAAGACCGCGGGGGACTCTGGAAACCAGGGTCCCTCTTTCGGGGAACCCGGGATTATAGCGGTTTTGATTAACGCTTGTCCAGACCGGCTGGTGGCCAGTTCTCAAGCTTCATGCCCAGCGTGAGACCACGCGATGCGAGCACTTCCTTGATTTCGTTGAGCGACTTGCGACCCAGGTTAGGCGTCTTGAGCAGCTCGTTCTCGGTGCGCTGGATCAGGTCACCGATGTAGTAGATGTTCTCGGCCTTCAGGCAGTTAGCGGAACGCACGGTCAGTTCCAGCTCGTCCACAGGGCGCAGCAGGATCGGATCGAACGTGGCATTGCCGCGTGGGCCTGCAGGTGCGTCGAACGCAGCCAGCTCGCCACCTTCCAGCTGTGCGAACACAGCCAGCTGCTCCACCAGGATCTTGGCCGATGCACGCACTGCGTCTTCGGCAGTGATGGCGCCGTTGGTCTCGATCTCGACGACCAGCTTGTCCAGGTCGGTACGCTGCTCCACACGGGCGCTTTCCACGGTGTAGCTCACACGCTTCACAGGGGAGAACGAGGCGTCCAGCACGATGCGGCCAATCGACTTGGTCGATTCGTCGGCATAGCGGCGCAGGTTGCCCGGCACGTAGCCACGGCCCTTTTCCACCTTGATCTGCATGTCCAGCTTGCCACCGGCCGACAGCGTGGCAATCACGTGGTCGGGGTTGACGATCTCGACGTCATGCGGCGTCTGGATGTCGCGCGCGGTCACCACGCCTTCACCATCCTTGCGCAGGCTCAGCGTGACTTCGTCACGGTTGTGCAGCTTGAACACCACGCCCTTGAGGTTCAGCAGGATGTTGACCACATCTTCCTGAACGCCGTCAATGGACGAGTACTCATGCAGAACGCCTGCAATGGTGACTTCCGTCGCTGCGTAACCCACCATGGACGAGAGCAGGACGCGCCGAATGGCGTTGCCCAGCGTATGGCCGTAGCCACGCTCGAACGGCTCCAGCGCGACCTTGGCACGGTTGTGGCCAAGCTGCTCGACATTGATCGCCTTGGGTTTCAGCAAATTGGTTTGCATTCAGACTTCCTCTCAATACCCCCAGCTCGTTACACCGGTAAGGCTGGTGAAGCGCCTAAACCGCGATGCCTCGCGGTTCAGGTACGGTTTTCTCGAAATGTGATTCGAACTAGCGATTAGCGCGAATACAACTCAACGATCAGCGATTCGTTGATGTCGGCGCCGAACTCGTCGCGGTCAGGCACCTTCTTGAACACGCCTTCTGCCTTCTCGGCATTGACGTCCACCCAGGCGGGCATGCCGACCTGTGCAGCCAGTTGCAGTGCTTCGACGATGCGGTTCTGCTTCTTGGACTTTTCGCGCACGGCCACAACATCGCCGACCTTGACCAGGTACGAGGGGATGTTGACGGGCTTGCCGTTCACGGTGATGGCGCAATGCGACACCAGCTGACGGGCTTCTGCACGCGTGGAGCCAAAGCCCATGCGGTACACGACGTTGTCCAGACGCGATTCCAGCAGGAACAGCAGGTTGGCGCCGGTGTTGCCCTTGCGGCCATCAGCGGTCTCGAAGTAGCGGCGGAACTGCTTTTCCAGAATGCCGTACATGCGCTTGACCTTCTGCTTTTCGCGCAGTTGCAGGCCGTAGTCGGACGTGCGGGCACCGGAGGTGCGGCCGTGCTGACCAGGCTTGGAGTCGAACTTGCACTTGTCCGCAATGGAGCGGCGTGCGCTCTTGAGGAACAGGTCGGTGCCTTCACGGCGGGAGAGTTTGGCCTTGGGGCCGAGGTAACGTGCCACTTGAACTTCCTTTTTGTCATCTACCGCAAACCATTGCGGGAGCCGCCTGTGTCGCTCTCGCGTACGCAGGCGGCGGTGGGCTTGTGAAAATTAGATACGACGGCGCTTTTGAGGGCGGCAGCCGTTGTGCGGGACTGGCGTCACGTCGGAGATCGACGTGATGCGGATGCCCAGGGCACCCAGTGCGCGCACCGAGGATTCGCGACCAGGACCTGGGCCCTTGATCTCGACGTCCAGGTTCTTGATGCCTTGGTCAATGGCGGCGCGGCCAGCCACTTCCGAAGCCACCTGGGCAGCGAAAGGCGTGGATTTGCGCGAGCCCTTGAAGCCCTGGCCACCCGACGAGGCCCACGACAGGGCATTGCCCTGGCGGTCCGTGATCGTGATGATCGTGTTGTTGAACGACGCATGCACGTGGGCAATGCCGTCCGACACGTTCTTGCGAACCTTCTTGCGAACGCGCTGTGCTGCGTTATTGGCTGGAGACTTGGCCATATTGATCTTTCAATCTCTTTATTTCTTCAGTGCAGCAGCACCCTTGCGCGGACCCTTGCGGGTGCGGGCATTGGTGCGGGTACGCTGACCACGCATCGGCAGACCACGACGATGGCGGAAACCACGGTAGCAGCCAATGTCCATCAAGCGCTTGATGTTCATGGTGGTTTCGCGGCGCAGATCACCTTCAATGGTGAATTGCTCGATCTGCTCACGAATTTTTTCCAGGTCGCCGTCCGTCAGATCCTTGATCTTCTTGGAGTAAGCGATTCCGGTTGCTTCGCAAATCTTGCGAGCGCGAGTCCGACCAATGCCAAAAATGGCGGTCAGACCGATTTCCGCGTGCTTGTGGGGCGGAATGTTAATGCCAGCGATACGTGCCATATGCGTCCTCTAATACTTTCCAATCAACCCTGGCGCTGCTTGTGACGCAGTTCCGTGCAGATCACGCGCACCACACCTTTGCGGCGGATGATCTTGCAGTTGCGGCAGATTTTTTTGACCGAAGCCGAAACTCTCATTGCATTCTCCTAAAACTTTTGCATCCGTCCCGGCATCTTGCACGGAACACAATTTGTGCCCGCGACAAACATCGTGGGGCGCCAACTAAACCAAACCTTGCATTCAGGAGACCAACCGCAGAAAGCGCCTGGCCCCCGTCACCCGTCAACCGCCCTGATTGCCTTTGAAATTGGCTTTCTTGAGCAGCGACTCATACTGTTGCGACATCATGTAGTTCTGGACCTGGGCCATGAAGTCCATGGTCACCACCACAATGATCAACAGTGAAGTTCCACCAAAGTAAAACGGTACGTTGTACTTCAGAATCAAGAACTCGGGCAGCAGGCAGACGAAGGTGATGTAAACCGCCCCCGCCAGTGTCAGTCGCACAAGAATCTTGTCTATATAGCGGGCCGTCTGCTCACCAGGACGAATCCCGGGAATGAACGCACCGCTCTTCTTCAGGTTGTCTGCCGTTTCACGGCTGTTGAAGACCAGCGCCGTGTAGAAGAAGCAGAAGAAGATGATCGCAGCAGCATAGAACATCACATACACCGGCTGACCAGGCGTCAGGGCAGAAGAGATGTCGCGCAACCAGCGCATCGACTCCCCGGCACTGAACCAGTTCACCACAGTGGCTGGCAGCAGGATGATGGACGACGCGAAGATGGGAGGAATCACACCTGCCATGTTCAGCTTCAAGGGCAGGTGCGACGATTGTCCACCATACACCTTGTTCCCCACCTGCCGGCGCGCATAGTTCACCAGGATCTTGCGCTGACCACGTTCCACGAACACCACGAAGTAAGTCACCGCAGCGACCACCAGCACGATGAAGATGGCTGCCAGAATGCTCATCGCACCCGTGCGCACCAGCTCCAGCAGGCCACCGATGGAGCTTGGCAGACCGGCCGCGATACCTGCAAAGATCAGGATCGAGATACCGTTGCCAAGACCACGTTCCGTGATCTGCTCACCGAGCCACATCAGGAACATAGTGCCTGCCGTCAGGCTGACCATGGCCGTGATGCGAAAACCCATGCCAGGGCTCAGCACCAGGCCGGCCGAGCTCTCCAGCGCCACGGCAATGCCGAGCGACTGGAAAATGGCCAGGCCCAGCGTGCCGTAGCGCGTGTACTGGGTGATCTTCCTGCGGCCGGACTCGCCTTCCTTCTTGAGCTGTTCAAACGTCGGGACCACGTAGGTCATCAGTTGCATGATGATCGATGCCGAGATGTACGGCATGATCCCCAGTGCAAAGACGGTAAAGCGCGAGAGCGCTCCACCCGAGAACATGTTGAACAGGTTCAGGATGCCGCCTTGCTGGCCGCTGAATAACTGCTGAAGTTGGGCTGGGTCGATACCAGGCACCGGGATATGAGCCCCGATGCGGTAAACGATCAGCGCAAGCAACAGAAAAACCAGGCGACGACGCAGGTCGCCGAACTTGCCGGTTTTTGCAATTTGAGCCGCGCTAGTTGCCACAGGTGCCTTCTTTCAGAACCAAAATCAGGCCAGGCTGCCGCCAGCAGCTTCGATAGCCGCCTTGGCACCCGCTGTAGCGCCAACACCCGTCAGCTTGACAGCCTTGGTGAGCGTACCGGTCTTGATGACCTTGACCACCTTGGCCAGCTCGCCGATCAGGCCGGCTTGCTTCAAGGCAAGCACGTCCACTTCGGCCAGGCCCAGCTTTTCCAGGTCGGTCAGGTTGACTTCGGCGTTGAACTGCAGCAGGTGCGACTTGAAGCCGCGCTTTGGCAGGCGACGTTGCAAAGGCATTTGACCGCCTTCGAAACCCACCTTGTGGTAGCCGCCTGCGCGGGACTTCTGACCCTTGTGACCACGGCCAGCGGTCTTGCCCAGACCGGAGCCGATACCGCGGCCTACACGGCGCTTGGCATGCTTGGCGCCGTCTGCGGGCTTGATGCTATTGAGTTCCATGATCTATCTCTCAGAGGACTTTGACCAGATAGCTGATCTTGTTAATCATGCCGCGCACTTCGGGCGAGTCCTGCAGTTCGCTCACGCTGTTGAGCTTGCGCAGACCCAGGCCACGGACGGTGGCGCGGTGCGATTCCTTGGTGCCGATAGGGCTGCGCACCAGTTGAATCTTGACGGTTTGTTGCGTAGTCATTTACAGCTTCCAATCAGGCGAAGATGTCTTCGACCGTTTTGCCGCGCTTGGCTGCCACTTGCGAAGGCGTCGTGGAGTTCACCAGTGCGTCAAAAGTAGCGCGGACCATGTTGTAGGGGTTGGACGAACCATGGCTCTTGGCCACGATGTCGGTCACGCCCAACACTTCGAAGACAGCGCGCATGGGGCCGCCAGCGATGATGCCGGTACCCTTGGGGGCCGGTGCCATCATCACATGTGCAGCGCCGTGGTGGCCGGTCACCTGGTGGAAGATCGTGCCATGCTTGAGCGTGACCTTCACCATGTTGCGACGGGCTTCTTCCATCGCCTTTTGCACGGCAGCAGGCACTTCCTTGGACTTGCCCTTGCCCATGCCCACGCGGCCGTCACCGTCGCCGACCACAGTCAGTGCGGCGAAACCGAGGATACGGCCACCCTTCACGACTTTGGTGACGCGGTTGACCGCGATCATTTTTTCGCGCAGACCGTCGTCACGACCTTCGTCTTGCACTTTGGGGGAAAATTTAGCCATTTTTATCCGCTCCGCTTAGAACTGCAGGCCAGCTTCACGGGCTGGGTCGGCCAAAGCCTTGACGCGACCGTGGTAGGCAAAGCCTGAGCGATCAAATGCAACCTTCTCAACGCCAGCAGCCTTTGCCTTTTCAGCAATGCGCTTGCCGATGGCCGTGGCTGCAGCGGCATTGCCGCCCTTGCCCGAACCACCGAGTTCCTTGCGGACATCGGCTTCTGCGGTGGAGGCGCTTGCCAACACCTTGCTGCCGTCGCCGGAAATGACGCTGGCATAAATATGGAGGTTCGTGCGGTTCACGGTCAGACGGGCCACGCCTTGCTGTGCAATGCGGATACGGGTCTGGCGCGAACGACGAAGACGCTGCTCTTTCTTGGTCAACATGTTGCAGCTCCTTACTTCTTCTTGGTCTCTTTGATCGTGATCTTCTCGTCCGCATAGCGGATGCCCTTGCCCTTGTAGGGCTCGGGTGGACGAACAGCACGGATCTCAGCGGCAATTTGGCCAACGCGTTGGCGGTCGGCACCCTTCACAACCACTTCCGTGGGGGTGGGGGTGGCCACCGTGATGCCAGCGGGCATCTCGATGTTGACCGGGTGCGAATAACCGACAGCCAGGTTGAGCTTGGCGCCGGAGGCGGCGGCCTTGTAGCCCACGCCGATCAGGGTCAGCTTCTTCTCGAAACCCTTGCTCACGCCCACAACCATGTTGTTGACGAGTTGGCGGATCGTGCCGCTCATGGCATTGGCTTCGCGAGAATCGTTGACAGGCTCAAAGCTGAGCTTGCCGTCGTTGCTCGACACCTTCACCAGCACGTTTTGCGCCAGCGACAGAACACCACCAGCACCCTTGACAGAGATCTGGTCGGCTTTAACGGACACATCCACGCCAGCGGGGATGGTCACGGGCATTTTTCCTACTCGGGACATTTCAGTTTCTCCTCAATGTCGCGGGTTAGGCCACGTAGCAGAGCACTTCGCCACCGACACCGGTAGCGCGCGCCTTGCGATCGGTCATCACACCCTTGGGGGTGGTGACAATTGCCACACCAAGACCGTTCTGGACTTGCGGGATGGAATCGTAGCCTTTGTAGACACGCAGGCCAGGGCGGCTGACGCGCTCGATGCGCTCAATCACCGGGCGACCTGCGTAGTACTTCAGGGCGATTTCGAGTTCGGACTTGCCGGATTCGGTCTTCACCTGGAATCCGTCGATATAACCCTCGTCCTTCAGCACCTGGGCGATGGCAATCTTCACTTTGGAAGAAGGCACCAGAACCGTGGCTTTGGCGACCATCTGTGCATTACGGATGCGGGTCAGCAAGTCAGCGATAGGATCACTCATGCTCATGTTGTAATTCTCCTGCCTGCTTACCAGCTGGCCTTGGTGACACCGGGGATGTCGCCTGCAAAAGCCAGTTCACGGATCTTGGCGCGGGCCAGACCGAATTGACGGAAGGTACCGCGCGGACGACCGGTGATTTCGCAACGGTTGCGCTGGCGCGTGGGGTTCGCATTGCGGGGAAGCTTCTGCAGGCCCAGGCGGGCTGCATCACGCTCTTCGTCGCTGCGCTTGGCGTCACCGGCAATCGCCTTCAGTTCCGCATACTTCGTTGCGTACTTGGCGGCCAGTTTTTCGCGCTTCAGTTCGCGCTGGATCAAAGCTACTTTAGCCATACCCTGCCTCAGTTCTTGAACGGGAAACGGAAACCAGCGAGAAGAGCCTTGGCTTCTTCGTCGGACGTGGCCGTCGTGGTGATGCTGATATTGAGACCACGCAAGGCATCAACCTTGTCGTATTCAATTTCAGGGAAAATGATCTGTTCCTTGACGCCGATGTTGTAGTTGCCACGGCCGTCGAAAGCGCGACCGGAGATACCACGGAAGT